>ERZ1370068.6192-contig-5191_pt1 | contig 61659 bp, 100 predicted proteins | sample MGYA00561227_ERZ1370068 | MGnify/ENA primary metagenome ERZ1370068 (study PRJEB38410, sample SAMEA6850437) | metagenome | study: Metagenomic assessment of the ecological functions of the soil: analysis of the soil microbiota associated with the...
GGTACTTCGTTCCAGTTACGTATTGCTTGTTCGGCCGTTGCACGGACTTTCTGTAGGGCTTCCTGCACGCGGTTCTCGCCGAAATCGTGCTGGCCCGCGCTGACGGCGGTCAGCACGACCTCCGGCGGGTGCGTCTTGGAGATGGCCACGAGGCGGATGGTGGCCGGGTCGCGGCCGGCGGCACGCGCGCCTGCTCGAGGCGCGCGCGCACGCCGCCAAATTACGAGGAATTGCGGTGAGGTCGCTCAACCCGCTGGCCCCATGGACCCGCTGGCCCCATGGACCTATTTCTTCATCGGCCGCAATGAACCCCTTGACCTCGTCTGCGTGAGGCCCGGTCGGCGCGGCCTTCAGATACGCCTCGAACGGCGCGCTCACCGCGCCCGGCATGTCGCCCAGGTTCACGTTGGCCATGCCGAGCCGGCGCTGCGCGTCCGCGTTGTTCGGATCGGCGCTTGGTCGCGGCCTCGAACTTCTCACTGGCCTCGGGGAACTTGCCGGCGTTCCAGAGGATCACCGCCCTGGTTGTAGAGCGCGCGAGGCGCTGCCGCCGCCACCGCCGGCGCCGCGCCGCAGCGCTGCCGCCGCCCGAGAATACTGGGCGGCCTTGCCGCTCGCGCCTCGATCGCAGATCGGTCTTGCCCTCGGTGTTGTAGACGTTCGCGAGCCCGTTCCACGCGTCCACGTAATCGGGCTTGAGCTCGATCGCCTTCTTGAACGCCGGCTTCAGCGGCCGCCGCGTGGTCCTTCTTCTGGATGTTGCTGCACGCCGATGTTGTAGTAATAGCAGTCCTGGCAATTCGGCGCGAGCCCCAGCGTCTCGGTGAACTTGGCGATTGCCTCGTCGTGCTTACCGCCGGCCTTGCTCAGCAGCCACGCCCTCGTCGAACGACTTCTGCGAAGGGCGCTGCTGGACTTCGGCGGCCTGATCAGCCGACGGCACCGGCAGCGACCGATCTTGATCTCGATGATCTTCCGGCGATCGCCGAGGTGCACCTGCGTCTCGAGCGTGCCTTCGCACGATCGCCCTTTTCCGCGGTCAGCACGTAGATGCCGGGGTTGAGGCCTATCTGCACGAAGTCGCCCTTCTTGCCGGTCTTGATCTCGCGCCCGCGACTTGTTCCCCTTCTGCACGACCGATGACCTTGGCGTCGGCGACGGGTGTTCCGGAGGCATCCGATCGACCTTGCCCTTCACCATGCCGGTGCTCTGTGCTCCGGCCGCCCGCGGCATATGCCAGCATCGCGATGGCCGCGACCGCCAGCCGCCGGCGAGCCATGCCTGCTGTGCTCCGAACCATGGGACTGACCTCCAGGCGCGTCGTCATGACGCGGAATGAAGCCGAAAAACCTGCCTAGTCTACTCCCCAAGCTGCCGGTTCCGGCTGCGAAGAATCGGCGAACGGCGTCGAGGTCGTGCGTGATCGGCGCCGGCGGCAGCGACGCCAGGAACCGCCGGCCGTAGCCTCATCGTCCGCAGCCGCGGGTCGAGCACGGCGAGCACGCCGCGGTCCTGCGGTGCCGGATGAGCCGCCCCAGACCCTGTTGGAGCGTCAGGATCGCCAGCGGCACCTGATAGTCGCGCGAACGCGATCGCCGCCGCTGGTCGGTCATCGCTTCGATGCGGGCCGACGTGATCGGATCGCCGGGCGAGGCAAACGGCAGCTTGTCGATGATCACGCAGCTGAGCGCGTCGCCGACGACGTCCACGCCCTGCCAGAAGCTGGACGTCGCCAGCAGCACGGCGTGCGGCGTCGGCGGAACTCGTCGAGCAGCGCCGAGCGCGGCGCGCGGCCTGCACCAGCATCGGGTAGTCGAGCGTCGAGCTCGGCGACCGCGCTGGACCTCGCGCAGCATCGCGTAGCTGGTGAACAGCACGAACGCGCGCCCGCGCGTGCGCTGCAGCATCTCGACGACTTCGCGCGCCGACGGCGTCGGCGAACGCCGGCGCCTTCGGCGACGGCATCGCGCGCGGCAGGTAGAGGATCGCCTGCTGCGGGTAGTCGAACTCCGAGGCCAGGCGGATTTCGGTGGCGCGCGCGGATCCCCAGCCGGCTGCGCACGATAGTCGAACGTGCCCTCGACGGTCAGCGTCGCCGACGTGAGGACGGTGCGTCGCGATGCGCTCGAGCAGGCATCTCGCGCGACGATCTGCGACACGTCGATGGGCGGCCGCGCGCAGGAACACGCCGCGGTGGCGCACGCTCGAGGAAGAACACGTAAGTCGGGATCGCTGGCGCGCAGCAGGATCGTCAGCTCCGGCGCGGACACGCCCCGCGCGCGCGACGCGTCGGCGAGCAGATCGTCAAGGATCGCAGGCGGCGCGGCGGCTGCGGATCCGACGGCGCTCCGTGGCAGCTGAATCGAGCGCCTCCAGGCCGTCGAGCACGCCTATCGAGCGCGCGCCAGCTCCTGACACGTCGGCGAGCGCCTCGGACGGTCACGCGCGCCGCTCCTCGCCGGTGCCCGCGACGGCGCGGCATCCGAGCTGGTCGAAGAAATGAAGCGCCCGCGATCTTCCACGCGCTCGGCCATCCGGCCCGCATCGTCAGCGCCGATCTTGCGGTCTGGCCACGACGTCGCCGCGCGAACAGCGTCGCGCGCGAGATCCTCCATCGCGGTAGTTGCTGACGACGATGCCAGAAATGCTGCGTGGCGACGTCTTCGAGCTGGTGCGCCTCGTCGAGGATCGCAGCCTGGCAGATCGGGATCACCTCGCCATGCGCTAGCTCTGACGGACCGCGGCATCAGCGGCACAGCAGAGTGGTGATTCGACGATCACGAGGTCTGATTCGGCCGCGCGTTGCCGCATGCGCGTGAGCGAAGCACTCGCCGATACTGCGAGGCACTCGGTGCCGAGGCAGTTCTCGGCCGACGGCCGAGATGTCGCTCCAGAGCGGCAGGTCCTCAGGGAGCTCGTCGAGCTCCGCGCGGTCGCCGGTCTCCGTGCGCGACGCCCACGCGTCGAGGATCGGCAGCAGGATCCGCTCATCCACCTCGTTGCCACGGCCGCCGAATCCGCCCAGCCGCTGCTGCCGCGGCAGCCCGCCGGTCCTGAGCGCCTGGAACCGGTGGAGGCAGAGGTAGTTGCCGCGCCCTTTCATCACCGTGGCGGTGAACGGCTTGTCCAATGCCTCCGCCAGCACGGGCAGATCCTTCTGGACGATCTGCTCCTGCAGGTTCTTCGTGCCCGTCGAGGACGAGGACGCGCTGGCCGCTGAGAATCGCTGGAACGAGGTAGGCGAGCGTCTTGCCCGTGCCGGTGCCGGCCTCGGCGAGCGGCACGCCGCCATCCTGGAAGCGCGCCGGCGACGGCAGACGCCATCCGGCGCTGCGCCTCTCGCGGCTCGAAGGCTGGAACGGTCTGCGACAAGGGTCCGTCGCCCGCAAACACCGCGGCGACGTCGTCGGCAAGATCGGGCATCACGTACTTACGGTAGCGCGAAGGCGACGTGCGTGCCGCCGGACGGGGGCGCCCCCCGCCCTCCGCCCGCCCCGATGACCACGTATTCCTTGCCGTGCGACCTCATACTGCGCCGGCGTGGCGTTGCCGGCGGCCGGCAGCGTGGTCTCCCACAGGAGGCGGCCCGTGCGCGCGTCGAAGGCGTGGAACTTGTTGTCGTATACCGTCGCGCCGATGAAGACGAGGCCGCTCGCGGTGACGACAGGCCCGCCGTAGTTCTCGCTGCCGCGTGTTCGTGAGGCCCGGAGCCGGGCATCTCGCCGAGCGGCACCTGCCAGGCGATGGCGCCCTGTTCGATGATCGATCGCGGTGAGCGTTCCCCACGGCGGCGTGATGGCGGGAAGCCGTCGGGATCGTTGAAGCGGGCCTCGCCGTCGAGCGAGTAGCTTCAAGTCGAAGGGCGACGGCTTGTCCGAGCGGACCGTCATCGAGGTGCCGTCGAGGACGTGCGCACGATGCGCGCGACGAATCGCGGAGTGCATCTCGCCGTATGCCGGCATGCGCCCGCCGCCCTGGCGCACGCTTCGCCGAGATCTCGTCCACGTTGCGCGCGCGCCGATGCCGACGAGCGACGGGAACTCCGGCGGGTTGCCGCTGAGGTCGGCGCGATGGCACGCCGCGCAGTAGCTGCAGGTAGAGCGCCTTGCCGCGTCGTGGGCTTGCCGTCGGGCAGCTTTCCGCTCGGCCAGCTTCACGCGCCACGCCATCTCGTTCGCGTTGACGTAGAGCAAGCCCGAGTTCGGGTCGAACGCGACGCCGCCCCACTCGCCGCCGCCGTCCATGCCGGGAAGAGGATCGTGCCCTGCGGGCTCGGCGGATCGTACTCGCCGCGCTTCTGAGCGTTGACGCCACTGCCTCAGCATCGGCCTGCTCGGCTGCGGGCGTGCGCTTCGGTGATCAGGTCCTCGGTGAACTGCTGCCGCGTGAAGGGCGGCGGCAGCGTCGGCAGCAGCTGCGTCGGCGCGAGCCTGCTCGCCGGGCACGTCGGACGGCCGGCACGCGTCAGCTCGTCTCCATCGGGAAGATCGGGCTCGCCGGTCTCGCGGTCGAGGACGTAGGTGCGGCCGTTCTTCGCCGATCTGCGCGACGACGTCGCGGCGGCTTGCCGTCCTTCGTGATCGTGACGAGGGTCGGCGGCGCGGGGAAGTCGCGGTCCCAGACGTCGTGCTTCACGGCCTGGAAGTGCCAGACGCGCTCGCCGGTCGCCGCGCTGCAGGCAGAGGATCGAGTTCGCGAACAGGTTGTCGCCGTGCCGGTTCGCGCCGTAGAAGTCGTAGGACGTGGAGCCGGTCGCCGCGTAGACCAGCCCGCGCTTCTCGTCGAGCGAGACGCCCGACCACGCGTTGGCGCCGCCGCTGTATTTCCACGCGTCCTTCGGCCAGGTGTCGTAGCCGAGCTCGCCGGGATGCGGGAATCGTGTGGAAACGCCCACTTCTCGGCGGCCGGTGTTGACGTCGAACGCGCGGATGTCGCCCGGCGCGGACGGCAGTCCCTCCGGCACGACGGAGCCGAGGATCAGCAGATCGCCGTAGAACACGCCGGGCGTGTTCACGCCGATGCTGATCGTGCGCCGGGTCGCGGCCCTCGAAGCCTTCGGCGCAGGTCGATGCGGCCCTGCTCGGCCGAACGTCGCGACGGGCTTGCCGGTCGTCGCGTCGAGCGCGTAGAGCCAGTTGCGGGCGCCGAAGTAGATGCGCCGCTGGTCGCCGCGCTCCCAGTACATCAGCCCGCGGATGCGCGTGCCGGCTCGGGGTCGTCGTCGCCCTCGAACGGATCGAAGCTCCACTTGAGCGGCGCCGGTGGCGGCGTCCGAGCGCGAACACCCGCAGCGTCGGCGATGTGGCGTAGAGGACGCCGTGCGCCACCACCGGCTGGCACTGCATCTCCGAGCCCTTGAAGGCGTCGCCGGTGTCGTATGTCCAGGCGACCTTGAGCGACGCAGACGTTGGCCGGCGTGATCTGCGTGAGCGGCGAGTAGCGCGTACGAGCCTGGGTCTGCCGCCGTAGTCGGGCCAGTCGGCCGCCAGCGAGGGTGGCGCCGAAGCAGCAGACAGAGGACCGAAGCTCGCATCAGGCTCGTCGCGGTCCGGCTGTGCGCAGGCGTCAGAGCGGGAAGCGCGCGCAGAGCGCTTCGACGTCGCCCTTGACCTTCGCGAGCGCGGTCTCGTTGTCGGGTGCCCCCAGCGCGCGCAGGATATAGTCCCCGACCTGATCCATTTCCTTCTCGCCCATGCCGCGCGAGGTCACGGCCGGCGTGCCGATGCGGATGCCGCTTGCCACCATCGGCGGGTTCTGGTCGAACGGAATCGCGTTCTTGTTCGACCGTGATGCCGGCTTTGCCGAGGGCCGCTTCCGCCACCTTGCCGGTCAGCCCCTTCGAGAACACGTCCACCAGCATCAGGTGGTTGTCGGTCCCGCCGCTGACGAGGCGGATAGCCGCCGGCCGCGATGACCGTGGCCAGTCGCGCCGCGTTGGCCACGATCTGCCGCTGATAGGACGCGAAGGCCGGCTGTGCCGCCTCCTTGAAGACAGACGGCCTTGGCGGCGATGACGTGCACCAGCGGGCCGCCCTGGACGCCGGGGAACACCGCGCGATCGAGGTCCTTCGCGTAGGCCGCGCGCGACAGCACCATGCCGCCGCGCGGTCCCCGCAGCGTCTTGTGCGTGGTCGTCGTGACGAAGTCGGAGTGCGGCACGGGGCTCGGATGGATGCCGGCGGCGACCAGGCCCGCGATGTGCGCCATGTCGGTCATCATCAGCGCGCCGACCTCGTCGGCGACCGCCCTGACGCGCGCGAAGTCGAACACGCGCGGGTAGGCGCTCGCGCCGACGATGATGATCTTGGGCTTGTGCTCGCGGGCGAGCGAGGCGAGCGAGTCGTAGTCGAGGCGCTCGTCTTCCTTGCGCACGCCGTACGGCACGACGTTGAAGTAGCTTGCCCGAAAGTTCAGCGGGTGGCCGTGCGTCAGGTGGCCGCCGTGCGCGAGGTTCATGCCCAGGATCGTGTCGCCGGGCTTGAGCAGCGGCCATGAAGACGGCCATGTTCGCCTGCGCGCCCGAGTGCGGCTGCACGTTGGCGTGCTCGGCGCCGAACAGCGCTTTCGCGCGCTCGATGGCCAGCGTCTCGACCACGTCCACGAACTCGCAGCCGCCGTAGTAGCGCCTGCCTGGATACCCTTCGGCGTAGCTTGTTCGTGAAGACCGATCCGGTGGCCTCGAGGATGGCCTGGCTGACGAAGTTCTCCGACGCGATCAGCTCGAGGCCCGACGATTGGCGCGTCCGTTCGTTGGCGATCGCCGCTGGCGATCTCGGGGTCGACGTCGTTGAGCCGGGCGGGGATCGAGGCGGTCGTGGACATGGCGGCGGGATTATGCTATAGGCAGTCACCGGCGACGGCCGGAACCCCAGGCACATGACTGCGTCACTGTCGACCGTTCACGTCTCACATCGCGGCGAAGATCGCCTGCGCCGCGGCCATCCGTGGATCTATCGCAGCGACGTCACGCGGGCGAGCGCCGCCTCCGGCGATCTCGTGGCCGTGATCGGCCCGCGGGAGCGGAAGCTTGGCGAAGCGATGTGGAGCGATCGGTCGCAGATCGCGCTTCGCATGATGGCGGCCGGCGAGCAGACCGTCGGCGAGAACGGGTGGCGCGAGCGCCTCGCGGCGGCGATTGCGTTCCGCGAGTCGTTGAACATCGACGCCACGGCGTACCGCCTCGTGCACGGGGAGGCCGATCGGCTGCCAGCGCTGATCGTCGATCGCTACGCCGACGTGCTGGTGGTGCAGGCGCTCTCGCAGGGGATGGACCGGCGGCTCGACGAGCTGACCCGAGTTCTCGTCGACCTGCTGCACCCGAAGGCGTCCTGGCGCGGAACGATCCCAAGGTCCGGATGCTCGAGGGGCTCGAGCAGAAGGTCGACGTGCGTTGCGGCGACGTCCCGAGACCGTCGAAGTCCGCGAAGGGCCGGTGACCTACGACGTCGACGTGCGTCATGGGCAGAAGACCGGCCTCTTCCTCGATCAGCGTGAGAACCGGGAAGCGGCCGCGAAGTACGCGCACGGCCGCATGCTCGACTGCTTCAGTTACAACGGCGGCTTCGCGCTGTACTGGCGAAGCGGTGCGCCACCGTTCACGCGCTCGATGCCTCGGCGGACGCCGTCGCGCGCATCATCGCCGAACGCCGCGCGTAACGGCCTGACCAACGTGACGGCAGGCGAGGCCAACGTCTTCGACGAGCTGCGGCACTACGAGCGAACCGGCGAGCGATTCGACACGATCGTGCTCGATCCACCGGCTTTCGCGAAGAACAAGGCGTCGGTCGAGAAAGCCATCGCCGGCTACAAGGACATCAACCTGCGCGCCCTGCGCATCCTCTCGCCTGGAGGAGTGCTGGTGACGTGCAGCTGCTCAGTACGCGTCGACGAGCCGCTGTTCCTGCAGATCCTCGCGGATGCCGCCGCCGATGCGCACGCGCACGTGACGATTCTCGAGAAGCGCATGCAGGCACGGGACCACCCGGTGCTCGTGACCATGCCGGAGACCCACTACTGAAGTGTCGTGATACTGAGGAAGGGCTGACAGGCGTAGGGCCAGCGTCCAGTGGCGCCTCGGCGAACTAAGTTCGGCCCTACGAGCGCTTATGGGACAGATCGCCACCTGCTCGCGCCTTCAAGCGCCAGACGTCGACCGGCCGTGCGGAGCTCGAGACGGACTACGTGCTGTTCCGCGGCGACTTCCGCGTGAAGATGCCGTTCGCGTCGATCACGGCTGCCTCCGCGCGTGACGGCGTGCTGACGCTGAAGAGCACCGAGGGCGTGCTGACGCTGGCGATCGGCGCGAAGGCGGAGAAGTGGGCGGCGGCGATCGCTGTCGCCGAAGAGCCGGATCGACAAGATCGGGGTGAAATCCGGTCAGCGCGGTCTCGGTGACGGGGTGCGTGACCGCGCGTTCGTCGACGAGCTGAAAGCCGCGGGCGCTGACGTCTCGGACCAGGTCCGGAAGGACAGCGACGCGATCTTCGTTCGCGGTGGAATCGGGCGCCGATCTCCGCCGCATCGCCAGCCTCGCGATGTCGCTCGCACCAGCCGGCGCGCTGTGGGCGATCCGCCGCAAGGGCGTCGCCGACGCGTCTGAAGCGCTCACGATGGCCGCCGGCAAGGCGCCGGCCTGGTGGACGTGAAGGTGGTCCGCTTCTCCGGAGACGCACACGGCCGAGAAGTTCGTCATCCCGAAGTCGCAGCGAGTCCGCCAGCGAACCGAGGTCCGCCAGCGTAGGGCCGACCTTCAGTTCGGCCGTTAGTCCGTTCTACTTCCGTGCCGATGGCCTTCGGCCATTCCCACGCGGTTCGCCGTATCGCCCTCGAAGTCGAACTCGATGACGATCGCCGGCTCGTTGCCGACGACCAGCCATCGTGCCCGGGCTCCGACCGCGATGACGGCCGGAGCGGAGATGCTCCGCACGCAGCCGTCCGGGAAGCCGATGTGGATGCTGCCGCGCGCGAGAAGCCGACGTGCGCGTGCATGCACTGGTCGGTGTGGACCAGCGGCTTCATGTTCGTGGACCAGCGGAAGCCGACCGGATAGATCATCCGACGCGGGCGGCGCGCGGCGCGCCGACTGCGCTTTACCACCTCGAGCGTTCACGCCAGGCACGGGCGTCATGATCAGTTCGTCATGCGCTCCTCCCGCTAAGGCTGGCGCCGCTAGTGTAGAGTCGATACCGGCTCGTGACTCAATCTTCGCCCGTCTCTTCCTCGTGGCCCGCTCGCGCGCTGTCTCTTCGGCCTCAACCGTCTGATAGCAGAGTCGCGCCGAGAATCCACAGCGACGCGTTGACGCCCGAGGCCGAGCCACGGCTGCATGCGCAAGCGCAGTGGCGGTGACGTATACCAGCGGCCCCACGACATAGGCGCGCCGAACCCTTGCGATCGCGTCCGGCGTCACGTCGTCGCGGAACAGATCGTCGCGCACGATGGCCAGGAACACCATGCCCACGCCAGGCTGTTGACGATGAACGTGCCGCAGTAGAAGGTGGCCGCCGTGCGCGCGTCGCCCTCGGCAAGGTGCTCGGCGAGCACCGCCGTCAGGAACGGCACGAACGTCACCGTGAGCAGGAGGAATCCGTTGGCGAACAGGAACGGATACGACGCGGCGCGCACCATCCGCATCAGCTCGTGGTGGTTGATCCACATGATCAGGATCCACGAAGAAGCTGAGCAGGAAGGCGACATACGACGGCCAGAGCCCGGCCAGGGCATGCCACAGAGCCTCTGGTCCGTCGGCGTGCGGCACCTTGATCTCGAGAACGAGCAGCGTGATCGCGATCGCGAAGACGCCGTCGCTGAACGCCTCGATGCGCTGCGTGCCTTCTGCCACGGGCCCCTCCGACGACACGAGAATACCAGAGCGTCTCAGCGTTTGATCCGGCCGCGGACGATGCGCGCGCACGCCATCATGCCGGCTCGCTGCAGCGACGATCCGGGAGCCGATGTTGTCCTGCCCGGTCCGAGCGCCAGGGACGTTGCCGCGCTCGTAGCAGATCCGCTTCAGCTCCTGGATCAGATAACTGGCAAACCCTCGACGCCGAGTGCGGCTCGGCGACTTCCATGAAGATGTCGCCGTATGGCGGGATTGTAGTGGTACGCAGGCCGCCGGTCGCCACGATGCGCCCGTCCACCTCGATGCCCCACTGGCCGACGGGCTCCACGGTGTGCTGGAACACGATGTCGTGATCCGATTGCCGGATCTCGCGGAAGACCGCACCCGGCGCGAGCGTCAGATGCGTCCGCAGGCGATCGTCGAAGAGGATCGTGTCGCTCGTCAGGTCTTCGGCCCGGTCGAACAGGAGCACCGTGAGCAGCCGGTCGTTGGTCTGCGCGGCGATCGCACGGGCATCTGTCGCGGCCACCAGCGCATCGAAGCAGGGGCAGCGCCGCGGCGCGGTGCTCGGGCAGCAGGTACATCTCCTTCACCGTGTCGCGCGGATCGCCAGGTGCGCCGCCCACGGATCCGTAGCCGGCGATCTCGCCGTTGACCCGCAGGAGATACGACGTCGCGAAGCCGCGGGCGTGCCACGAGTCGTGGACGATCTGGCACGCCATCTCCTTCCGATAGCGCTCGCGATACTCGTGGATCGCCTCGAGTGTCGTCTCGATCGCGTCGACGTCGGCCGGCATGGTCAGGTCAGTGAGGAAGCGTGGCGCGGACGGCGCCGTGCGTCCACGTGCCGGCAACCGCCGCGGCGATCGCGACGACCATCACGGTGACGCCGCTTCCGAGCAGCGCGAACAGGGGCCCCGGGCACGCGCCGGTCAGTGCCCAGCCGAGGCCGAAGATGGCGCCGCCGTGCGTATCGAATGCCGGACTCAAAAGGCTTCGGCCGGATCTGAATCGGCGCGCCTCCAGCGTGTGGGCGCCGCGGCGCTTGAGGAACTGCACCGAGAGGATTGCCGTCGGGAGCGCGGTCGCGAACACGCCGAACATAGTGGAATCCCTGGAACCGGAACATCTCCTGGATCCGGAACCACGAGATCACCTCGCCGCGCGTGATGACGACGCCGAAGAGCACGCCCGGCAGGAAGTGCGCCCAGGTTCCGGGGCCGCGATGGAGGGTCTGCGAGTCCACGACGGCTCACACCAGCAGCGGCAGCAGCAGGAACGTGCCCGCGATGCCGCCGGCGAAAAAGCCGAGCAGCGCCACGAGCGACGCGGGTTGCAGGTCGGCGATGCCCGAGATGCCGTGCCCCGACGTGCACCCGCCGGCATACGCCGTCAGAGCCGATCAGGAAGCCGCCGCCGGCGATGAGCGCGATCCCGCGCACGGTGAGCAGCTGCTGCCAGCTGAACACGTCGGCCGGCACGAGGCCGGCGAACTCGCGGACGCCGATCGCCGTCAGCGATTGCCGCGTGGCATCGGCGATCGCGATCGGCTGCGGGTTCGCGAGGACGAATCCCGCGATCACGCCGCCGACGAGGATGCCCGCCGCGAAGGCCGGGTTCCAGCTGCCCACGCGCCAGTCGTAGTGCAGGTAATTTCCGCTCGGTGCCACCAGCGCGCACATGTGACGGAGGTTGGCCGAGACGCCGAACACGCGGTTGCCGAGCAGCAGCAGCGCCGGCGCAAAGGCGCCGATGAGCGGACCGGCGACATGCCCACGGCCACGGGCGCGTCAGGACGTCACTCATTCGGGCGCACCCCGCGCACTAACGCACCCTTCGCACCCGCGCACCTGGATCTTCAAGATCCGGCAGATTGCCGTCCTTGTCCTCGGGATCCCGCGCCTCGGCCCGGCCCTCACGATGATTTCAACTGCGTTGCGCTTGTCCTCGTTCAGCATGTCGTAGACCGTGCCGATGGCGGCCGAGCCGACGCGCGGGCGATGGCGAGGCGCGCCTTTCGACATGAGGAGGCTGAAGACGCCCATCAGTCCGGCGAGCGCGGCACGATCCAGACAATGGCCTCGACCATGACTATCGGGCATTGTCCTCCATGCCGCGCGTCAGGTCGACCGCCTGGTGAGGGCGGGCGACACCATCACCAGCAGGAACGCGCGCCACGCAAGGCCGATCACCATCACCTGCCAGTTCACGCGCGCGCCCGCCAGGAAGAACAACACCAGGAGGCACGGGATGCCGTACGCGACGAACCGGACGAGGCGAAAGCCTGAGGCGAGATCGGCCTCAGTCGGCAGCGGACGAGTCCGGGAGGCGAGCGTCAGAGCTGCGGCCGCCAGCAGCGGCGGCGACAGCCACATCAGCCACGCCCGAGCCACCGCGGCGGGTCCGGAGAAGGCACGCTGCCACGATCGGAAACAGGCTCGACACCACGAACAGCCCTGCCGTGATGCGACCGGAGCCCTCGCATGCGCCCGATGCTATCCTGATTCGTGATGGACAGTCCCCAGGGTAGTGGGGACAGTCCCCCATGCCTTCTCATGCGGGGACAGTCCCCGGTCACGACTCGCCGCTCGAGGCTGAAATGACGACTGATTACGGCACGGCCTTTCCCAATTCACGCAAGGTCTACGTGACCGGCCGCGCCGGCAGACATCGCCGGTGACGGCGCCGATGCGGGAGATCGCGCTCGGCGGCGCTGAACTGCCCCTGCGCGTGTGCGACACCAGCGGCCCCATCGGCGTGGACGTCCGCGAAGGCCTGCCGCTCGTCCGGCGCGACTGGATCGTCGGCCGCGGCGACGTCGAGGAAGGCCCGCGACGGATGGTGCAGCGCGCCTGGGCGCGCGGATGCCGCCCGCGATCGCCGCCCGGACCGAGACGGCTCTCCGCGCGAAGAGCGGCGCCGCGCCGACGCAGCTGCACTACGCGCGCCAGGGCACGATTACGCCGGAGATGGAGTGCATCGCGCTGCGCGAAGGGCTCGACGCCGAGTTCGTGCGCGAGCGAAGTGGCACGCGGCCGCGCCATCATCCCGGCGAACATCAATCACCCCGAGCTCGAGCCGATGATCATCGGCCGCAACTTCCTGGTGAAGATCAACGCGAACATCGGCAACTCCGCCGTTCGCTCGTCGATCGAGGATGAAGTCGAGAAGCTCCGCTGGGCGACCCTCTGGGGCGCCGACACGGTGATGGACCTCTCCACTGGCAAGGACATCCACGAGACGCGCGAGTGGATCCTCCGCAACGCGCACGTGCCGATCGGCACGGTGCCGATCTACCAGGCGCTCGAGAAGGTCGGCGGCAGGCCCGAGGATCTGACCTGGGAGGTCTACCGCGACACGCTCATCGAGCAGGCCGAGCAGGGCGTGGACTACTTCACCGTGCACGCCGGCGTCCTGCTCGCGCTTCGTGCCCATGACCGCCCGCCGCGTCACCGGCATCGTCTCGCGCGGAGGATCGATCATCGCGAAGTGGTGCCTCGCGCATCACCAGGAGAGCTTCCTCTACACGCACTTCCGCGAGATCTGCGAGATCATGCGCGCCTACGACGTCAGCTTCTCGCTGGGCGACGGTCTGCGTCCCGGCTCGATCGCCGACGCCAACGACGAGGCGCAGTTCGCCGAGCTGAAGACGCAGGGCGAGCTGACCACGCATCGCCTGGAGTACGACGTCCAGGTGATGAACGAGGGCCCGGCCACGTGCCGATGCATCTGATTCGCGAGAACATGGAGAAGCAGCTCGAGTGGTGCGATGAGGCGCCGTTCTACACGCTCGGGCCGCTGACGACCGACATCGCTCCCGGCTACGACCACATCACGTCGGCCATCGGCGCCGCGATGATCGGCTGGTACGGCACGGCGATGCTGTGCTACGTCACGCCGAAGGAGCATCTCGGCCTGCCGAATCGCGACGACGTGAAGGCGGGCGTGATTGCCTACAAGATCGCGGCGCACGCCGCCGACCTCGCGAAGGGCCATCCGCGCGCGCAGGCGTGGGACGATGCGCTGTCGAAGGCGCGGTTCGAGTTCCGCTGGAACGATCAGTTCAACCTGGCGCTCGACCCGGTCACGGCGCGCGCGTATCACGACGAGACGCTGCCGGCGGAAGGCGCCAAGGTGGCGCACTTCTGCTCGATGTGCGGGCCGAAGTTCTGCTCGATGGAGCTGACCAGCCAGGTGCGCGAGTGCGCCGCCGCCCACGGCCAGACCACCGAGGCAGCGATCGAATCAGGGATGGCCGAGAAGGCCGCGGAGTTCAGGAAAGCGAAAGAGATTTACGTCGCTCGTCCCGTCGAATAGGGCGAGCGGGGCTGAGCAGAGGCTAACGGGGCGAGCAGGAACGGTCGTAGGGCCGAACTTCAGTTCGGCCGTCTTATCGGCGCGCCGGCGCTGGGCTGGGCGGAACGATCTGGAGGATGGTCGGGAAGCGCTCCGGCGAGGCGCCCGGCTTCGGGTTCAGGTGCCCGCCGTTGCCATCCGCCGTGTAGTCCTTCACCGTTACGCTCGGTGGAAACGACATCGCGTTTTCGTCGTATTTCCCAATCTCGAAAATCCAGGTGGGAGGCGTCTCGAAGATCGCCGACCCCTTCTGCTTCAACAGCGTGCGGTAATAGGCCACCAGTTCCGTGAAGCTGGCCGACGAGCCGATACAGGTAGTAGCGTTGTCCGCGGCCGCCGTCGTAGGACGTCAAGAACTGGGCGGAGGGTAGAGCGCGACGCCGAGGGTGGATTCCGACGGCGCGGCCTCGTCGGGGAACAGCGACGCGACGACAGTCGGGCCCGCCGGCGCCGGCGCCAGGTGCCGGAGCGGCCGGCCGTGGCGCGGGCTGAGCGGGCCGCGCAGGCTGCGCCGGGTTCTGCGCCACGAATGCGGCAATCAGCACGGCAGCGGGAGCCCACGGACTCATGCCGGTATTATAGGCCGCGCCCGCTGGCCTCCGGCCGCGGATCGAACGCCATGCGCCAACTGCTCAGCGCCGCCGAGGCTCATCGCGAGTGGGCCGTGAGCGTCGTCAGAACCTGGTGCACCTGGAATCGCCATCGACCGACAAGGTCGCGCTGGATCGATGCGGCGGCGAGCTCGCCAGGCTGCTCTCCGGTCTCGGCGGCAGCGTCACGCCGCTCCCGCAGACCTCTGCCGGCGATCATCTGCGCGCCGAGTTCGGGCGCGGCGACACGCAGGTTCTCGTGCTCCGGGCACTTCGACACCGTCTGGCCCCTCGGCCAGATCGAGTCGATGCCGCTCCGCCGCGAGACGGCCGGCTTTACGGGCCCGGAACCTACGACATGAAAGCCGGCATCGCGATCGCCATGCTGGCGATCCGCACGTGCTGACCGAGACCGCTCGTCAGTGCCGGCATCGCATTGTCCTGTTGCTGACGACGGACGAGGAGATCGGCAGCGCGACGTCGCGGCCGATCATCGAGGGCGGAGGCGCGGAAGAGCCGCGCGGTCTTCGTGCTCGAGCCCGCGCTCGGCACCGGCGGCGTGAAAACGGCGCGGCAAGGGCATCGCCGACTACCGCATCGAAGCGCGCGGCATCGCCGCGCACGCGGGCGTCGAGCCTGAGCGGGGAGCGAGCGCCGTTCACGAGCTGATCTGGCAGGCGGCGCGACTGTCCGAGCTGGCGGATCCACCCCGCGGCCTCACGATCAACATCGGCCGCATCTCGCGGAGGCGCGCAGCAACGTCGTCGCGGAGTCTGCGGAGATGGGCGTCGATGTCAGGATCCCGACGCTGGCGGACGCCGAGCGGGTCAGCGCGGCCATCACCAGCCTGACGCCGAAGAACCCGCGCGTGACGCTGCGGGTCGACGGTGGCGTGAATCGTCCGCCGATGGAGCGGACGCCGGCCGTCGTGGCTCTCTACGAACAGGCGCGCGCGCTGGCCGCGGAGCTGGGCGTGGAGCTCGCCGAAGGCGCCACCGGCGGTGTCTCCGACGGCAACTTCGCGGCAGCGCTGGGCGTTCCAGTATCTCGACGGCCTGGGGGCCATCGGCGCGGGCGCTCACGCCGTCGACGAGCACATCGTCATCGACAGCCTGGCGCTCCGCGGCGCCCTGCTCGCCGGCCTTTTCGTGCACGTGATCTAGCCCTGCCACGCCCACGCGCCGATACGAAGGCAACTGACGCAGGTCGTCACCTGGCGGCGGTCAGTCCACTTCACAGGACCGCCGCCCGGCGTGCCGACGGAACGGCTGGCTTGGATTCCGGCTCGTAACCTGCGTCGGATCAACGGGTTCCGAAATTAGTTGAGACGTTAGTGCAGCAGCAACGTTTCCGTGGACCTGTTCTTGCTTTACTGGAGGCAGGAGGCAGGGTTCGGCTGTGGAAGACTTCGACATCGCCCCAAACAAGATCGGTGAATCAGGGCAGCGCCTGGCGGAACGCGCCGTCGAGGAGGCCCGCCGCCGCGAGCACGCCGTCGTCGGCAACGAGCACCTGCTGGTCGCCTTCGCCCAGTCGGAATGGGACCTGTTCGCGCAGGTGATGCGCGACTTCGACCTGAATCCCCACGCCATCCAGCACGCCGCCGAAGCACGGAGCTGGCCCGCCAGCCGCGCATCGACACCCGCGACCTGCGCGTGTCGCCGGCGTCGAAGCTGGTGTTCAAGCTCGCACATCACCACGCGACGCGCGCGGGGCGCCAGGCGCTGGAGTCGACGGACCTGTTCGCCGCGCTGTTCGAGGACAGCCAGGGCGTGCCGGCCGCGATCATGCGCAAGGCGGGCATCGAGCCCGAGTCGCTGGTCTCGCGCATCACGGCCCGCGTCCGCGACATCGAGCGCGACGACGAGCGGCTGAAGAAGCAGTTCGAGCTGCCGCCGTTCCTCAAGCACTTCGCGACGAACCTGAACCTGCTCGCGCGCCAGGACCGGCTGCCGCCCGTCTTCGGCCGCGTCCACGAGATCCAGCAGGCCGTCGAGATCCTGAGCCACCGCGAGCGCGCCAACTCGGTGATGCTCATCGGCGAGCCCGGCGTCGGCAAGACGGCGATCGCTGAAGGCCTCGCGCGCCGCATCGAGTTCGAGGCCGAGTCGCTCCCGGCCCGCCTGCGCGACTGCCAGATCGTCGAGCCTGCAGTTGAACAGCCTGGTGGCCGGCACCATGCTGCGCGGCATGTTCGAGGACCGCATCCAGAACGTGCTCCGCGAGCTGAAGGAGCGGCCGAACCTGATTCTCTTCATCGACGAGGCGCACACGCTCATCGGCGCGGGTTCGGCGCTGGGCGCGCCGGCCGATGCGGCCAACGTCCTGAAGGGCGTGCTCGCCCGCGGTGAAGTCCGCATCATCGGCGCGACGACGCTCAGCGAGCATACAGGAATTCATCCAGGAAGACGAGGCGCTGGCGCGGCGCTTCCGCACCGTGTTCGTGGCCGAGCCGACGCATCGAGGAGACGCGCCGGATCCCTGCAGCACGTGCGGCCGCGCCTCGAGCGCAACTACGGCGTCAAGGTGGACGACGAGGCGATCGAGATGGCGCTGCGAGATGTCGCCGCGCTACCAGCGGCACCTGCGGCTGCCCGACAAGGCCATCGGCTGGCTCGACACGGCCGCCGTGCGCGCCGAGATCGATCGCCGCCCGGAAGTGCGCGCGAGCGACGTGGTCTCGGTGATCTCGCAGACGGCGCGGATCCCCGAGGACATGGTGTTCCGCGACGTCAACGACCGGTTCCGCGACATCGAGGTCAAGCTGGCACAGCGCATCATCGGCCAGCGCGACGCCGTGCGTGCGGTCGCCGAGCGGCCTGATGCTCAACAAGGGCCCGCTCAAGGACGGCTTCGATCGCCCGGACGGCGTGCTGCTGTTCCTCGGCCCGACCGGCGTCGGGAAGACCGAGCTGGCGAAGGCCGTCGCGCGAGTTCCTGTTCGGCGACGAGAAGAAGATGGTCCGCATCGACATGTCCGGAATATCAGGACGGTGCCGTTGCGGTGGACAAGCTGATTGGCATGCCGCGCGGCATCGTCGGATCGGAGCGCGGCGGCGTGCTGACGAATCAGCTGCGCGACAACCCGTACTCGGTGATCCTGCTCGACGAGATCGAGAAGGCGAGCCCGTCGATGCTGAACGTGTTCCTGCAGGCGTTCGACGAGGGCTGGATCACGGATGGCCGCGGCAAGCGCGTCTACCTGAGCGACGCCATCGTCATCATGACGTCGAACCTCGGCGCCGAGCACTTCCGCAAGCTGACCAGCCCGTTCGGGTTCCGCCCGGCGAAGACCAGCATGCAGGACGTCGAGTGCGAGGTGATGCGCGAGATGGAGCGCCGGTTCTCACCGGAGTTCCGGAACCGCATCGACGAGGTGGTGTTGTTCACGCCGCTGACGCGCGAGGAAGTCCGGCAGATTGCGGAGCAGCACCTCGGCAGGATCGCCGCAGACGCTGCGCGAGCGCCACAAGACGATGACGGTGGACGCCCGAGGCGCTCGAAGCGCTGGTGGAAGAAGGGCACAGCCTGGCCTACGGCGCGCGCTTCCTGAAGCGCGTGATCGAGGAACGGATCAAGATGCCCGATGAGCCGCCGGTGGAACGAAGGCGGGCACTTCCACTTCAAGGCCGAAGACGGCCACGTGGTGCTCGAGACTGGCGGGCCGCACCTGGTGCCCGCCCTGGCATACGGGACTTAGCGCCACCCGGCGCTTCGAGCCCGCAGCGCGGGCCACGAGCTACAGCGAACCGGCAGATGTCCGGCGCCGCCTCGTGACCCGCGTCTTGCTTTCTGACCTCACGCAACCCTACCCGCACCTGTCGCACCTCGCCCTATCCCCCATCCGCTCCGTCAGCCCAATCGCCTCGCGCAACTCCGCCACCTTCGCGCTGACCGCTTTCGCGTAACTCGCGAGGCACCCGCTTGGCGCCGTTCGCGTACAAACGCTGGTAGCCGTCGACCAGGTGCGGGTATTCGCGGCCGAGGAATCTGAAGAAGTGGTCGCGCGTTCCGCCCTCGAGGTGGAGGACGTTTGCGCCGACGAACGCGGCGCCGTGCGCGGCGATGGCGGAGATCGTCGCCTCGAGCACGCGCTTGCTGGTGGTGATCCCCGGCACAACCGGCGCCATCAGCACGCCTGCCCTCACGCCGGCCTGGGTCAGCGTCCGCACAGCGCGGAGCCTCTGCAGCGGGTGCGCTGTTCCAGGCTCGAGCCGTCTCCAGGCGTCCTCGTCCACGCTCGGCACGCTGATGCAGACCGTGCAGCGCGCGGCTTTCGTCGCCTCGCAGCAGCACGTCGGCGTCGCGCACGACCATCGGTCCTTTCGTGACGATGCTGACGGGCGTCTTGCGCCGCGGCCAGTTCGACGATGGCGCCGCGCGTGAGCTTGTAGTGGCCTTCGATCGGCTGGTAGGGATCCGTCGCCGTGCCGAGTGCCACCAGCTCGCGCGCCCAGGCAGGCCGGCAGAGCTCGCGCGCCAGCATCTCGACGAAGTTGGTTTTCACCAGGATGACCGAGGCGAACTGATCGCCGGCGTTCAGCTCGAATTGTCGATGGTAGCGTCGGGCGAAGCAGTAGTGGCACCCGTGCGTGCAGCCGCGATACGGGTTGAGCGTCCAGGCGAACGGCATCCCTCGACGTGGTTGAGCGCCGAGCGGCACTTCACCTCCTGGTAGGTCGCTTCGTCGGCCCGCCTTACGCCCCCGGGCAGCCCCTCTTCGCCCCCTTCGCGCACGGCGAGGGCCACATCGCGCATCGTGGGCCGGATCGAGAGCGGAAACAGCGTGCCCTGGTCCATGTTTCGTGTTTTGTTCGCCTAATAGTGCGACGGCATCTCGCACGTGTCAAGGGCGAGGTCTGGTCGCGAGGCACGTCCGTGGAGCATGATGCAGCCGAGCTTTAGCTCGGCCTCAGTCTCACGAGGGACGGACCTGCTCTCGCCAGTAGGTGAGCAGGTCGTCGAGCGTGCGGGCGAACGGGACTTCGGGCTGCCAACCGGTGTCGCGTGGTGAGCCGCGCGTGCGAGCCGAGGACGAGCGGGATGTCCACTTTCCTCACGCGCTCGGGATCCACCACGACTTTCACGGGCACGCGGGCCCGTGCGACGAGCGCGTCGATCAACTCCCGCACCGAGAGCGCTTCGCCGCGGCAGACGTTGTAGGCGAGCCCCGCGCGTGCCGCGAGCGACGAGCGCGCGGTAGGCGCGCACCATGTCGCGCACGTCGGTGAGGTCGCGCCGTGGATCGAGATTGCCGACGGACAGCGTCGGCTCGAGACGTCCCGTTTCGATGAGCGCAATCTGCCTCGCCAGGCTCGCGGCGACGAACGCGGGGATTGTCGCGGGCCGATGTGATTGAACGCGCGCGCGACGATGACGTCGAGCCCGTCGTGCCCGGCGGCGCCGAGCGCCACCATCTCCTGTGCCAGCTTGCTCACGGCGTAGGCCCCTGACGGGCCGCACTGGCGACGACTCGGTGAGCGGCTCACTCGACGCCGCATACACCAGCGCCGAGCCAGCCACGATGACGCGCGCGTGGCGGGCGTGGCGTCCGATCGCGTTGAGCACGTTCGACGTCCGTAGACGTTCACCAGCAACGTATTGCCGACCTGCGCGGCCGATCGATTCGATTGCGCGTCGCCGGCGAGGTGCAGCACGACGTCGGGCCGATCCTGCGCGATCGCGCGATCGACGTCGGCGGCGTCGGTGACGTCCACGAGCCGCCACGTGACGCCTGGAGGCGACTGCGGAACGGACGCCCGGGCGGGCCCACCCGATGATGTCGGCGTGCTCGGCGGCCAGCAGGTCGAGCGCATGGCTGCCCGCGAAGCCGGCCGCGCCGGTGACGAGGACCCGGCCGAGCGGCGTCACGCGGCTAGCGCTCGCGCCCGCTCACTGCGCCTCGTAGTAGGCCTTGAAGGTGGCGTCCTCTTCCTTGATCGGCCGCCACCACCACTGGTTGGCCTCGTACCAGTCGATCGTGGCGCGCAGGCCCTCAGCGAAGGGCACCGTGGGCGCCCAGCCCAGCGCGCGGGCCTTCGTGGTGTCGAGCGAGTATCGCCGGTCGTGGCCGGGCCGGTCCTTCACCGGCTGCACGAGCGATCGCGGCCGGCCAACGCCGTCCAGGATGCCGTGCGTCAGATCGACGTTGCGAATCTCGTTGCCTCCGCCGACGTTGTAGGTCTCGCCGCTGACGCCGTGCTCGATCAGCCGCTGCAGCGCGCGGCAGTGGTCGTCCACGTGCAGCCAGTCGCGGACGTTGCCGCCATCGCCGTAGAGCGGCAACGACAGGCCGTCGATCGCGTTGGTCACGAACAGCGGGATGATCTTCTCGGGAAACTGGTACGGCCCGTAGTTGTTCGACGCGCGCGTGATGATGACCGGCACGCCGTAGGTGGCGAAATAGCTGTAGGCCAGCCGATCGGCGGCCGCCTTGCTCGCCGAGTACGGGTTCCGCGGCCGCAGCTCGTCGGTCTCGCGGCTCGATCCTTCGGCCACGCTGCCGTAGACCTCGTCGGTCGAGATCTGGACGAACCGCCGCAGGTGTGGCGCCTGCGCGCCGCTTCGAGCAGCGTGAAGGTGCCAATCACGTCGGTTCGGATGAACTCGCCGGCCGCCGAGATCGACCGGTCGACGTGCGTCTCCGCCGCGAAGTGGACGACGATGTCCGCGCGCCTGACCAGCGGCGCCGAGACGACGGGGTCGCAGATGTCGCCGCGCACGAACGTGTGGCGCGGGTCGTCCATCACGTCGCGCAGCGACTCGATGCGGCCCGCGTAGGTCAGCTTGTCGAGCGTCGTGATGCGCCAGTCGCGATGCGCGGCGAGCGCATGGCGCACGAAGTTGCTGCCGATGAACCCGGCGCCGCCGGTCACCAGAACCTGGGTCACGACCTCGTCCCCTGGTCAGTACCGCGTGCCGGTCGCGGTGCCGCCCGTTCCGCCAAAGGAGCCGAAGAGATTCGAGAACGTGCCGATGCCGGCCAGCGTCACCGTGAAGTTGAACCGGCTGTCCTTCGTCACCGGGGCGCGTGCTGAGCCCTGGAAGTTGAAGGACTGGTGCATCCACGGCGAACCCGCAGCACTGCGAATTGTAATAGGTCATCATCCGCTGCTGCAGATAGCGGTGGTGGAGGATGTCGTAGTTGAAGTTGTAGATGCCGCCGATGCGGTTCTTCAGCGCCCGCCAGGTGGTGGCGCTGTTCAGGTAGTGGTCCAGCCGCGTCGGGTCGTTGAACCCGGGCAGCCCGTCGATGAACCGCCGCTGGCTCCATCCGGCTGTTGTGTGGAACGAGTCCGAGATGTTGACGGTGCCGTCGGCCGACATCGGTGCGGATCGCCATGAACTTCGTGTCGTCATCCGCGCGGAACTGCGCCGTGATCTGGTCCGTCGGCGTCGAGCGGACCAGCAGCGAAATCGGCGACAGGTGGCTGGGCGCGGTGCCGTTGGCCGTCTGGTAGTTCTTGTCGTAGATCGCCGCGTTCGCGTCGCTGTAGTAGCTCTGGCCGAGCGAGGCCGTCAGCAGCTCCTGGGATCGGCCGCCGCCGCCCGCGCTTGCGGAAGAAGCGGTTCGCGATGCCGTAGCTGAGCCGCGTCGACCGGCCCGACGATCGTGTCGGTGCCATCGAGCTGCACGAACTTGCTGAAGTCGTCGATGGGCGAGATGCGCTCGATGTTGAGGAAAGGCTCGATCGAGTGCTCTGAGCTTCTCGGCGTAGCCGCTGCCGGGGTGATTGAAGATGCGGCTGAAGACCGGGCCCGTGATCTGCACCGCCAGGTCGTAGTAGTTGCGGTTGATCGGGTCCTGGAGGTTCAGGCCGGTCTTGGTGTTCCGCTGCTCGGTCCAGTAGCTGTCTCGCGGAACGCGGCGCTGGTGGAGATCGTCAGGAACTGCCACTTCGTGAACGGGAAGCGGATTCTTGGAAAGATGTCGAAACGCGAGAGGCTCTGATCGATCGTGGCCGTCGGCGTCCGCCGCTCGGCCAGCAGGTGCGCGGCTTCGCCGCTCATCGAGAAGTAGATCGGCGATCCGAACAGGGGCTTGTCGGCGCGCTGGAACGTGATGCGCGGCGTGCCGCCCCGCAGCGTGGACTGTGTCGTGCCGTAGAGTTACTCGCTGCGATCGTAGCTGCCGTTCAGGCTGAAGGTGCCGATGACGCCGTTCACCGACCCATTCATCACGCGCTGGTGATTGGTGGCGACGAAGATGTTCTGGCTGTAGGTCTGCTGGACGCTGATGTTGGAGAAGTAGTCCACGCGGCCGCGCGCGCGGAACGACCTGCTGATCCTCTGCGACAGCGCGCCGTTGATCTGGTAGCTCTGCGCGCGGGCGTGGTCGTGAGCCCGCCGGAGCCGTTGTCGATGCTCGGCCTCGTGCTCGTTCAGGTTGTAGAAGCGGATCTGGCCGTCGGACCCCGGCGCCGCGACATACCGGTACTCGCCGCCGAGGCCCTGTCCGGTCTTCGAGAACCAGTCGTAGAGGATCGTCGCGTCCTGGCTCCGGTTGATGGCCCAGAAGAAGGCGTTGCTGAGCGTGTGCCCCTTGATCGTGGACGAGCCGTACGACGGCATGAGGAAGCCCGTGGCGCGGTTCTCCTTGTTGATCGGGTAGTAGAAGATCGGAAAGTACAGGACGGGCACGGACTTCACCCGGAACAGCGAGTTCGTCAGGATGGCGTAGTGCTTCAGATTCAGCGTCACCGTGCCCGACGTGAGCTGCCACCGGGGCGTTGGCTGCACGCACGTCGTGAAGCCGCCGTGAGTGATCCGTGCATTCTCCTGCGCCACCTTCGAGATCTTCTCGCCGTAGAAGTAGATGTCGGCCTCCTCGGCCCCGAACATCGACTTGTCGCCGGGCCGCTGCTGCTGGCCGTATCTGCGCCGACTGCGTGAACTGCGCGGTCTGCGTCGGCCTGCGCGGGCCCCTGCTTCTCTGCATGGTCGACGTGCCGAAGCCGTTGAAGAAGGTGCCCGTGCGCGTGCGCGTGTGCTGTATTCGAGACGGTCGGCCGCGATGCGGCTGCCGCCGCTCGTGAACACCACGTTGCCCGTGGCGATCATCACGTTGGTGTCCTGGAAGATCTCCACCTGGTCGGCCGACATCGACTCGTTGCCGCAGTCGATCTCCACCTGGCCCGTGAGCTTGATGTGATCCTTCTCGACCTGCTCGAGCTGCCACTGCTTGGTCGCCTTGCAGCTGCCCGTTTGCTGAGCAGACGCCGTGCGGCGCCGTCGCCACCATCAGAGTGGCCAGCATCAGCATCGAGCAGCAGCGGAACGCAGAACGCATCGGTCGACGAATCGAAGCAGGCGGGAAGCGCCGGCAGGCGAGGCACGCGCAACTTCCGGCCACGATACCACGCCGCTTCCGGCACGGGCAACGCGCGATCGCGCCTCACTCTGGCGCGCGTCCGATGCGCGCGAGCACGTCGCCGGCCAGGTAGAGCGATCCCGCCACGGCCGCCACGTTGCCACGCTGCCACGCGAGCTCCAGCGCCCGGCTCACATCGCGCTCGACGATGACCTCCGGCGGATCGGCGAGCGCGCGGCGCGATCTCCGCAAGCGCGTCAGGATCCGCGGCACGCCGTCCGGGCGCCTGCGTGAGGATGAGCGGCCGCGCCCATCGGTGAAAGCGCGCGTGAGCATCGGCAGCAGGGCCTTGTCGGCCATGACGCCGAACACCAGCGGGAGGCCCTCCGGATACATCACCCGCAGGCAGTCGGCGAGCGCCCGCGCGCCGGAGGCGTTGTGCGCCCCGTCCACGAGCAGCGAGCGTGTGCCGAGGTCGACCAGGTCGAGGCGTGCAGGCCAGCGTGCCTCTGTCAGGCCTCGCACGATCGCCTCGCGCGGCGCGGCAACATCGCGTTCGCCACACGCTTCGAGCGCCAGGACGGCAACTGCGGCGTTGTGCGCCTGGTGCTGGCCCCGCAGGCCAAGCACGGCCGGCCCATACTCGCCTCTGCGCGTGCGGATGTGCACCTCCACCAGCCCAGTTTCCCGCGTGCCGCGCTGTGACATCGACCGCATCGTCGGCCACCGTGAGAGGCGCGCGGGCGAGCGAGGCGGCCCGGCGCACGACATCGAGCGCCGGAGGCGGCAGATGCCCCGCGATCACAGGAACCCCCGGCTTGACGATTCCCGCTTTCTCGCCGGCAATCGCCTCGAGCGTCGTGCCCAGGTGCGCCTCGTGATCGAAATCGATCGACGTGATCACCGTCACGGCGGGCGCGACGATGTTGGTGGCGTCGTATCGGCCGCCCAGGCCCACCTCGATCACCGCGACGTCGACGGCCGCGTCGCGGAAGATCTCGAATGCCGTCGCCGTGGTGATTTCGAAGTATACGTGGGCTGGTGATCCGTCGCGAGCGCGGCGGCCGCCGCCCGGACTCGCGCGAGCGCCCGGTCGAACGCGGCCGGGTCCGCTGACCGGCCGTCGATCGCCGCGCGCTCCTCGACGCGGACGAGATGCGGCGAGGTGTAGCGCCCCACGCGATGCCCCGCCGCCGTCAGCGCGGTGCTCATCATCGCGGCCACGGACCCCTTGCCGTTCGTGCCGGCGATGTGGATGACGGCGTACGCGCGCTCGGGACGACCAAGCGCTTCGGCCAGGCGGCCGATCGTCTCGAGGCCCAGCTTCATGCCGAACAGCTCGAGGCTGTCGAGCCACTCGCGATCGGTCATGACCCCGGAGTGTGTGCGATCAGGCGGTGGTTTCGGAAACGACGGGCGTGGTGGCCGAGGCTTCCGGCGTGACGCGCCGGCATCATGAAGCCGAGGGCGCGCGAGATGGCCGCCTTGAGCTCGCGGCGATCCACGACGAGGTCGACGAAGCCGTGCTCGAGCAGGAACTCGCTGCGCTGGAAGCCCTCGGGCAGCTTCTGGCGGATCGTCTGCTCGATGACGCGCGGCCCGGCGAACCCGATGAGCGCCTTCGGCTCCGGCGATGTTCAGGTCGCCCAGCATCGCGAAGCTCGCCGTCACGCCGCCCGTCGTCGGGTCCGTGAGGATGGAGAGATACGGCAGGCCGCGCGATCGAGCCGCGCCAGCGCGGCGCTGATCTTGGCCATCTGCATCAGCGACAACGCGCCTTCCATCATGCGGGCGCCGCCAGAGCACGATACGACGACCAGCCGCAATGCGCTCGTCGATCGCGCGCTCGATGGCGCGCGTGATCGTTCTCGCCGACGACCACGCCCATGCTGCCGCCGATGAAGCCGTCATCCATCGCGCAGACGGCGACCTTGCGGCCGTCGATGAGCCCCGTGGCCGAGACGATCGCATCCCGCTGGCCGCGTGGCGGCACGGCCGGCCTCGAGGCGCTGCCGATATGGCTTCGTGTCGGTGAAGTGCAGCGGGTCGATCGACGTCAGCTCGCCGTCGTGCTCCTCGCACTCCCCCTCGTCGAACAGCATCTTCAGCCGCTCGGCGGCCGAGAGGCGGAAGTGATGGCTGCACTTGGGGCAGACCTGGAGGTTGGTCGCGAGGTCCTTGTTGTAGAGGGCCTGGGCGCACGAGGGGCACTTGACCCACAACCCCTCTGGAATCTTCGACTTATCTGCCTGCGCCTCGATGGGCTTGCGGCTCTTCTTGAACCACGCCATGAAGGTGGAAGGCGTACTACAGGCTACGGGCTACAGGCTACGGGCCACGAGCGGTGAGCTATGAAGCGGTCGCGGTCAGCTGCGCTCAGCTGAACTGTCCTCTGCCCTACGCTCTTGGCACGTAATACCGCGTGCCGCCGGCCATGTCTTCCACCTGCGCAGCAGATCGTCCACCACTTCGTCGGTGGGCCGTGCGCCGAAGCCGGACGTCTCGACGACCAGCAGCGGGCTGGCGGTGTAGTGGAAGAAGAAGTGGTGGTACGCCTCGTTCAGTTCCTGGAGGTACGGCCCGTCCGGGACGAAGACGTCCGCCTCGGCGTCGCGGCTCTGCTCCTTCAGCCGGCGGAGCAGCACGTCGGTCGGCGCCTGGAGATAGATGACGAGATCGGGCGCGGGCACATCGCGCGCGAGCAGATCGAACAGCCGCTGGTAGATGAACAGCTCGTTGTCGTCGAGGTTCAGGTACGCGTAGATCTTGTCGCGGTCGAACATGGTAGTCGCAGATCGTCGCCTGGCTGAACAGATCGGACTGCCTGAGCGCGCTCTGCTGACGGTGCCGCGCGAGCAGGTAGAAGAGCTGGGCCTGAAGCGCCCGCGCCCGGGCGATCGGCGTAGAAGTCCGCGAGGAACGGATTCTCGGTGTCCTCGAGGACGAGCGTCGCATCCAGGCGAGCCGCCAGCCGTTCGGCCAGCGCCGACTTGCCCACGCCAATCGGGCCCTCGAGAGCGATGTGGCGGACGTCCAACGTGGGCGGAGTATAGCGGTCGCGTTCTCCGGCAGGCAAGCCACGGACGGCATGCTATGATGCGCCTCGGCTGCGCAATTCGCGCCTGTCGCGCGGCCCCTGCCATCCGCTCGTGACAATCGACCGCCTCGACATTCGACTGCTGCGGCTGCCGCTGGTGCGCTACTTCGAAACCAGCTTCGCGCGGTCCTACGATCGCATGTTCGTGCTCGTCACCGTGCACGGCGACGGCGCGCAAGGCTGGGGCGAGGCCGTCGCCGAGCACGACCCCTACTACAGCAGCGAAACGACGGAAGACGGTCTGGCACGTGGTCACGAATTCCTCGCGCCGCTCGTGCTGGGCCGCGAGTTCGCGCATCCCGCGCGATCTCTGGCCCGCGATGGCGCGCGTCCGTGGCCACCACATGGCCAAGGCCGTCATCGAGATGGCGGCGTGGGACCTCCACGCGAAGCAGAACGGCCAGCCGCTCTGGCAGGCGCTTGGAGGCAGCGCGCCGGCCGATCGCGTCCGGCGTCTCGATCGGCGATCCAGGACTCGCTCGACGAGCTGCTCGACCGAGTGACCATCGAGCGCGAGGCGGGCTATCAGCGCATCAAGATCAAGATCAAGCCGGGCTGGGACATCGAGGCCGTCGAGCGGCTCCGCGCGCGGTTCGGCGCGATCCCGCTGATGGTCGACGCCAACGCCGCCTACACGCTCGGGGATGCGGCGCACCTCTCGCGCGCTCGATCGCTTCGACCTCGATGATGATCGAGCAGCCGCTCGACTACGACGACGTGATGGACCACGCGAGACTGCAGCGGCAGCTGCGGACGCCGGTCTGCCTCGACGAGTCGATCGTGTCGCCGCGCGGTCGCGGCCATGGCCATCGAAGCCGGCGCCTGCCGCATCATCAACATCAAGCCGGGCCGCGTCGGCGGGCACGCGGAGTCGATCGAGTGCACGACATCTGCGCGCGGCGCGGGCGTCCCCGTCTGGCACGGCGGCATGCTCGAGTCGGGCATCGGCCGGGCGCACAACCTGCACCTGTCGACGCTCGCCGAACTTCCGTCTGCCCGGTGACATCGCAGCGAGCAAGCGCTACTACGCAGAGGATCTGATCGACCCGGCGATCGACGTTCAACCCGATGGCACGGTGCTCCTGCCTGAACACGGTCCCGGCATCGGCGTGCACATCGTCGAGGATCGCGTCTGCGCGCGCAACGCTGAGGCACCTGGAGGTCAGGCCATCGTGACCACGCTCGCAGCCCTTCATCTGGAGCCCGACGCACGAAGACCGCGCAGCCTCGCGACGCTCGTCGCAATGCTCGTGTGCGCTGCGTGCGCGCCCAGGCCTTCGGCCCCGCCGCCCGAGGTCGCCCCGGCCGCGCCCGGCTTCGAGCAGAAGATGTCGTGGATCCTGCGGCTCGAAGATCAGCGGCAGCTGCGCGATCCGGCCAACGCGCCGCCGCCGGCGGGGGATCTGGTCGCATTGCTCAATGACCCCGAAGGGCGCATCCGGGCGCCGCGCCGCGCTGGCCATCGGCCGTGTGCACCTGCCGGCGGGTATCGCGCCGCTGGCCAATCTGCTGCACGTCGGAGAGCGATCCCGAAGTGCGGCAGATGGCCGCTTTCGGCCTGGGCCTCATCGGACGCCAGGCGGCGACGGGCGTCCTGCGGAACGCGCTTGCTGACCCGTCGCCGATCGTGCGCGGCCGAGCCGCCGAAGCGCTCGGCCTCATCGGCGACACCGGCAGCGCCGACGCCGATCGGGACGATGGTCGCGGCTTCCGTCAAGCGCCGGCGCCATCACGAACGTTTTTCCCGATGAGAGCGGCTACCCGCTGGCGCCCGGAGGTCGAGGCCACCAGGCTCGGGCTCTACGCGCTGACGCGCCTCAAGGCGTTCGACCAGCTGGCCTCCGCGGTGCTGGACAGCTCCGGAGCGCCGGTGTCGCAGTGGTGGCCGGTCGCCTACTCGCTTGGCCGAATCAAGGACCCGCGCGCCATTCCTGCGCTTCGACGCCTCGTCACGGGCAGCAGCGCCTACGGCCGCGGCTTCGCCGCCCGCGGGTTGGGCGCGGTGAAGGACCGCGACGTCCTTCGACGTGCTCCGCACGATGACCGCCGACGTCGGCACACGCCCGCGCAGGCAGTGGAAGCTGATCCGCGCGGATGGGTGACATCGGCGACCCGAACGCCCTTTGGTCCGCTCATCGACGTCCTCAAGATTCGCGGCATCCACCCAGGCATCCGCGCGGGAAGCGGTCGTCGCGATCGGCAAGCTGAAAACCCCAGCGAGCGTCGATGTGCTGCTCGAGCTGGTGACCGATCCCAGTCCGACCGTGCGAGCGGCCGCGTTCGGCGCGCTCGCCAACGCGGATCCCGAGCGGTTCATGCTCTCGCTCTCCACGCTCGAGAGCGACACGCAGTGGAAGGTGCGCGGGCGATCGCGCGCGCCCTGTCCACTGTCCCCGCCGAGTCGTCCGGGGCGCTGCTCGAGTCGATGGCCGACGACATGGAGCCTCGCGTCATCCCGGCCGTGCTCGACGCGCTCGCCGGGGTGAAGTCGCCTCAGGCGGGCTCGATCGCGCTCGCGCAAGATGAGCGCGGAGGACCCGGTGATCCGTGCGGCCGCCGCCAGGGCGCTCGGCACGCTGAAGCCCGCTGGCGCCCTGGAAGCGCTGACCCAGGCGGCGAGGTCCGTCGACAAGGACGGATCGCACGTCGCACGCGCGGCAGCGCTCGCGGCGCTGGTGGAGTTCGGGCGCGACACCGCACAGCCGGTGCTCGTCGCCGCGCTCGCCGACGGCGACTGGGCGGTGGGTCCACGCGGCCGACCTGCTTCACAAGCTCGACCCGAGCCGCGACGATGCGGCGACGATCCGGCCGGCGCCGACGCGCTACGACTGGAGCGTGCATGGGTCGCGCGACGCAGCTCCCGCATCTCCACGCAGCTCTACATCGATACCGAGAAGGGCACGATCCAGGTGGAGCTGGCGATGCTCGACGCGCCGCTTGCGGTGCGCACGATCAGCGAGCTGGCGCGGCGCGGCTAGCTTCGGCAACGTCGCGATCCACCGCGTCGTGCCCGATTTCGTCGTCCAGGACGGCGATCCGCGCGGCGATGGGGAAGGCGGGCCCGGCTTACACGCTGCGCGACGAGCTCAGCGAGCGTCCGCTACCTGCGCGGCACCGTCGGCATGGCGCTCGACTGGCCCGACACCGGCGGCAGCCAGTTCTTCATCACGCACTCACCGCAGCCGCATCTCGACGCGACGCTACACGGTGATTGGCGAGGTCGTGGCGGGCATGGACGTGCGTGGATCGGCTCGCCGAAGGCGACGTGATTCGCGGCGTGCGCGTCTGGGACGGGAAGTACAATAGAAACGGGGCTCACGAGGAGCCCTTTGGTCTGTGCGGACGGCTGAAAGCGCTTAGCGCTTCTTGGCAGCCTTCTTGGCCTTCTTGGCTTTCTTTGCCATCGCTCTAATCCCCCTTCCCGGTTTTAGGTGTGCGCGTCAGACCGCACCGCGGTCGGTCTCGATTTCTAGCCGCCTGGCCCACAATCGCCTGGCCGCGGTGTCTTCCGCCTCGGCGTCCACCTGACGTGCTCGCCGGCGCGTGGTGGAGAGAAAATCGGTGAGGCCGTGTCGATGAAAGTGGTCTGAAAGAAGTAGGGGTGACCAACTCGGTCACCCCCGCGCGGCAAGATGCTTACCGCTTCTTCGCGGCCTTCTTCTTGCGCCTTCTTCGCCTTCTTCGCCATTCTTCCTCCTAAGTGAGGGTGCGCTCGACTCAAGCCGTCGGAACAGTGCGTTACTACCGGTGGCCTGAGCGATCCACCCTCATACAAGATGTAGATTATGGATGAGAAAATCGGATGTCAAGCACAAACTTTCCACAGTGTCAAGACTTGACACCAGATCGCAGCGATCGCGCGTCGATGTATGTTCGTGCCTGCACCGACGCGCGCATCCATTCGCGCGCCGCACTGTCGATGTGTCGGTCCAACGTGTGTCGATCTGTAGATGCGAGGCCCGATTCACTACTTCGCGCCGAGGCGATCGAGCGCGCGCCGGCACCGCGCTGGAGCCGCGAGTCGGCAGCGAACACGTGCGTTGCCGAGCGGTAGCGTGCGCGCGCGCCTGCAGATCGCCACGTGCTTCGAACACCTCGGCGCTCCACGCGCAGGCCGCCGGCGCGCGCGATGGGTGAGGCTTGCTGGCCGGCCGCGATGATCGCGTCGTAGGTCTGCAGCGCCGTAAGTCGCGTCGCCGCGCGCCCAAGCTGGACACGTGCGCGCGGCGCACCTGGATCACCTGGTCGCGCGGGGCGCGGGAGGCGGCCTGCCCCAGCGCGGCATCGGCCCGTCCAGCGCGCCTCGTTCGAAGGCGCGCCAGCCGACGAGACTGGAGCGATAGGCCTCTCCCGCCGCCGGGTCGGGTGTGGTGCGAAGGCCGGCGCGCGCCTTAGTCGGCGATGCCGTCTGGATCGCCGGAAGGGACGTCGGCAAGGGCGGCCTTGTAGGCGTCCACGGCGGCCTGCCGCTGTCCCAGCCGATCCAGCAGCGTGCCGCGCAGCCATCGGGCGCGGGCTTTTGCGCCGAACGGCCGGGCCGGCGCCATCGCGATCACCTTGTCCAGCTCGGCGACGCCGCGATCGGTCTCCTCGAGCGCGTTCAACTGCACTCGCCGCCCCCATCCGGCCCGGCGGCTTCTCGAGAGCACCGGGTCGCCGGTTCGCGCGGCGCCATCCGCCAGCGCCTGCCACACGCCGAGGCTGGCGCCGGCGTCGTGGAAGCTTACTGATCCTCGATCTCGCCGGCGCGCATCGCCAGGTGCGGGTTGGCGGGATAACGGGTCCGCAGGCCGTTGAGCAGTTCGAGGGCGCGCTTCGGCTGGTTCTCGTACCACAGGTAGATCCAGTGGAGCTGGTGGTCGGCCTCGCCGCGCAGCAGCGTGCCGCGCTCGTGCACGGTCTCCATGTCCTTCAACCCCTGCACCCGATCGCCGCCGGGCAGCAGCAGGAGGAAGCGGAGGAACTTTGGCCACCGCGGGCGCGATGTCGGCGTAATACTTGTAGAGTCCGATCCCGAACCGCGCATCGTCCATGTGTGGGTCCAGCTCGAGCGCCCGCTCGAGTGATTCCTTGATGCGCTTGCCGTCACGCGCGGCCGGCAGCCGTTCGCCGCGCTGCACGCGGAACGACGCGCGCGCCCGTATGCGGCGCCGAGGAAGAACCATGCGTCCGCGCGCTGCGGCTCGCGCGTCGTCCAGGCTTCGGCGCCCGCGATCGCCGCGTCCACCGTCGTGCGGAACGTCTGATCGTAGGCGGTGTCGCTTGGGGTCTCTGCAGGATCGCCACCACAACGCGCTGGCCTGCAGCACGCGGCAGGCGTCCGCCGGCGCTGGCGCACATGCGCGCAGCGCCTGATCGGCCTGGTCGAACCGCGCTGTTGAGGATCAGCTCGTAGGTCGGCGCGAGTTGCGCGATCGAGGTGACGGCGCCATCGACGCGCGGATCACGCGACGAGACGAGCGCAAGCGTCGCCAGCAGCACGGCGGCGCCTGGCCGCAGCCGCCGGAGACGCACGGGGGTCACAGCACGCCTGTCTTGAGCCGCTGCTTCTCGGCGTGACGCCTCGATGGCCAGCTTGATCAAGCGATCGAGCAGGGCCGGGTAGTCGATGCCGGTGGCTCCCACAGCTGCGAGAACATGCTGATGGTGGTGAAGCCGGGGATGGTGTTCACCTCGTTGACGTAGAGGCGGCCCGAGTCGCGCGACGAGCAGGAAGTCGACGCGCGCCATGCCGGCGCACTCGACCGCGCGGAACGCTTCCACCGCCAGGCGCCGCACCTCGGCCGCCTGCGGCCTCGTCGAGCGCCGCGGGAATGTGCGGCGTGCGAGCCGCCGTCCAGGTATTTCGCCTCGTAGTCGTAGAACTCGTGGCCGGGCGCCGGACGATCTCGCCCGCGACCGAGGCCTGCGGGTCGTCGTTGCCGAGGACGCGCACCTCGATTTCGCGGGCATTCGGCACGGCCTCTTCCACGACCACCTTGCGATCGAACTCGAAGGCCAGATCCATCGCCGTCGCCAGGTCCGCGCGGGTCTTCGCCTTCGAGATCCCGACGCTGGATCCGAGGTTGGCCGGCTTGACGAACACCGGATAGCCGCAGCGCCGCGATGCGGTCCAGCTGCCGCGTCCCGGTTCGCCTGCCAGTCGTGGCTGTGCGCGCACGCGGTGACCGGAAATCGGCAGGCCGCGGGCCGTGAAGGCGATCTTCATGAACGCCTTGTCCATCCCGACCGCCGACGCCAGCACTCCGGCCCCGACGTACGGCACGTTTGCCAGCTCGAGCAGGCCCTGCACCGTGCCGTCTTCGCCGAACGGCCCGTGCAGCACCGGAAAGACGACGTCGAGGCCGAGGCCGGTGACCCGGGCACCCGTCGTCACCGCCGCTGCGGCGGCGGCTGATCGTGAGGATGGTCTCCTCGGACGGGTAGGCGACCAGGTGCGCTTCCTCGCCCGGCCGCACCGTGTGCGCCGACGCCAGCCGCCCCTGCTCGATCACCTCCGACGCGGCCGGGGCCGCCGGCGGCCGATCGGGCAGTCCCCAGCGGCCGTCCTTCTCGATGCGGATCGCGACGGGCTCGTAGCGCGATGCGATTCGAGGTGCTTGAAGACCGCGGCCGCCGAGGCGATGGACACCTCGTGCTCGCCCGACCGGCCACCGTAGATGACGCCGACGCGGAGCTTCTTCACCCGGACGACCCGCTTGGCGCCGGCTCTGAAGGGAAGAGCCCGGCCGACGCCGCATTCAATAGCCTAGCGGTCTCAACTTGCTGGCAGCTACCGGTCATCAGCTGGCAGCTCGTTCGCCGCTCCGCTGCCACTGCCTCGTAATCTACGCGCTTCGATCTCGTCGCCACCGACGGCGCGGCGCGCCGCGGGCGGCTGCACACCGCTCACGGGATCATCGACACGCCGGTCTTCATGCCGGTCGGGACACAGGGAGCGGTCAAGGCGCTGACGCATCGCCAGTTGATCGACGCCGGCGCGCAGATCATCCTGGGCAACACGTATCACCTGCACCTGCGGCCCGGCGAAGGCTCGTCGCGCGGCGCGGGGGCTGCATCGCTTCATCGGCTGGGACAGGGCGATCCTCACCGACAGCGGGGATATCAGGTGTTCAGCCTCGCCGCGCGCCGCAAGATCAGCGAGGCAGGCGCCCACTTCAAGTCGCACCTCGACGGCAGCGCCCGCTTCCTCTCCCTGAAAGCGCCGTAGACGTCCAGGCCGCGCTCGGCGCCGACATCGCGATGGTGCTCGACGAGTGCCTGGCCTGGCCGTCGAGCGAGGCCGACGTCCGCTCGTCGATGGACCTCACACTGCGATGGGCACGGCGCGCGCGGACACGGATGCTCGCGCTCCGCGAAGGCCGCCCGTCACCCGGGCCGGACGGTCAGATGCTGGATCCGGTGCCGCTCATCACGCCGACGCAGGCACAGTTCGGCATCATCCAGGGCGGCACGCTATCCGTCGCTCCGCACGGCCTCGGCCGGCGGCACGATCGACATCGGGTTCGATGCCTACGCGATCGGCGGCCTGAGCGTCGGCGAGCCGCCCGAGGTCATGTACGCGATGGTCGAGCACACGGCGCCGCTGCTGCCCGCCGACCGTCCCCGCTATCTGATGGGCGTCGGCACGCCGACGGACCTGGTCGAGGCCGTCGCGCGCGGCATCGACATGTTCGATTGCGTGCTCCCGACGCGCAACGCCAGGAACGGCCAGCTGTTCACGCGGACGGGCAAAATCAACATCCGGAACGCCCGGTATGCCGAGGACGAGGCGCCCGTGGACGATGCCTGCAAGTGCTACACCTGCCGCACCTTTTCACGCGCGTATCTTCGTCATCTCCATGTGTCCGGAGAGATGACAGCCTCCACCCTGAACAGCCTGCACAACGTCCAGTTCTACCTTGACACCATGGAGGCAATCAGGGAGGCTATTAGTTTCGGTCGCTTCGAAGGATTCAGACAGGATTTCCACCGGTCCTGCGACCGCCTTGCGCTCGATACATGACCCCGACGTTCGCGTTCGCGCACGACCTTGTCGTGGCTTTCACCACGCCTCCCTGACGGCGGTGCGGTCAGCCCGTGGGTCCAGCTCATTCCGTTTGCCCTCGTCCTCGGCATCTTCTACTTCATCATCCTTCTGCCCATGCGCCGGAAACAGAAGAAGGTGGACGAGTTCATCGGCAGCCTGAAGGTCGGTGACAAGGTCGTCACGACCGGCGGGCTGTACGGCAGCATCACCCGCGTCGGCGAGGCATCCGTGCAGTTGCAGATCGCCGACAAGGTCCGCGTCGAGATCTCACGCTCCGCCATCGCCGGATGCACCAGGGCCAGGCGCCGGTTGCCGCGCCCGAGGGCGCGGCCCCGGTGAGGCGCCGCAGGAATCATGAACAAGAACCTCCGCTGGAAACTCATCGCGATCCTCGCGGTGATTGTCATTCGTGCCTGGGCGATCTACCCGCCCAGCAGAGAAGTCCGGCTCGGCCTCGACCTCAAGGGCGGCGTCCACCTCGTGCTCCAGGTCCAGACCGACGATGCGCTGCGGCTCGGAGACCGAGACCGAGATGGTCGGTCTGCGCGACGACCTGGTGAAGGGCGGCGTGCCGGGCGCGACGGCCGAATCGCCGAGCCCCACCGAGTTCCGGATCAACGGCGTGCCGCCCGACAAGCGACGCGCAGCTGCGCGCGGCGGCGACGGCCGTCGAGGCCACCTACAACCGCGAGTCGGGCGTGAACGGCTCCTACACGTTCCGGATGAAGCCGAACATCGCCAACCAGATGCGGAACGAGACGGTCGACCAGGCCATCCGGACCGATCGAGCGCCGCGTCAACGATCTGGGCGTTGCCGAGCCGATCGTCGCGCGGCAGGGCGCGGTCGATCAGATCATCGTGCAGCTGCCTGGCGTCAGCGACGTCACGCGCGCGAAGGAAATCATCCGCTCGACGTCGCTCCTCGAGCTGAAGGAAGTCGATGCAGGGTCCCGTCAGCTCGGAGGATCAGCTGGAGGTGAACGGCGCCGTTCCACCCGACGCGCGAGATCCTGCCGGGCGTCGCCGGCCGCGGCACCGAGGCCGGTTCGGTCGTCTACTATCTGGTGCGCAAGGTCCCCGTCGTCAGCGGCCGCGACCTGCGCAACGCGAGGCCCAGCCTCGACGAGAACAACCGGCCCGGCGGTGAAGTTTTCGCTGAAGCCCGACGGCGCCACCAGTTCGGCACCTGCGACCGGCGCGAACATCGGCAGCTACCTCGCGATCGTGCTGGATCGACGCGCGTCCAGACGCGCGCCGGTGATCGAAGGCCGGATCAACGACGAGGGCCGCATCGCCGGCAACTTCACGCAGCAGGAAGCTGCAGGACCTGTCGCTGACGCTGCGGTCAGGTGCGCTGCCGGCGTCGCTGACCTATCTCGAGGAGCGCACCGTCGGCCCGTCGCTCGGCGCCGACTCGATTCGGGCGGGCATCCTGGCCTCGATCGTCGGCCTCGCGCTCGTCGTGCTCTTCATGCTCGGCTTCTACAAGCTGTCGGGCATCAACGCGATTCGTCGCCATGACGGTGAACCTGCTGGTGCTGATGGCGCTGATGGTGTACTCTCCGCGCCGCCATGACGCTGCCGGGCATCGCGCGGCTTCATCCTGACGATCGGCATGGGCGTCGACAGCAACGTGCTCATCTTCGAGCGCATCAAGGAGGAGCTGCTGCCTGCCGAAGGGCGTGAAGCACGGCGATCGATGCCGGGTTCGACCGCGTCTTCTCACGATCCTCGACACCCACATCGCATCGCTCATCGCCGCCGCGTTCCTGTTCCAGTTCGGCACCGGCCCGATCCGCGGCTTCGCGACGACGCTGACGATCGGCCTGCTGACCAACGTGTTCACGCTCGGTCTTCGTTTCGCAGATCGCTCTTCGAGCTGGTGCTCCGGCCGCGGCCGGGCCACGCAGCTCAGCATCTAGCGGACCGAGAGGCTACTCATGCAGATCCTCCACAACACGAACTACGACTTCATCCGCTGGCGCTGGCACGCGCTGATCCTCTCGTCGGCGCTGATCATCGGCGGCCTGATCTTCGCGCTGGCCGCGGCGGCGTGCCGCTCGGCATCGACTTCTCGGGCGGCACGCTGGTCGTGCTCAGTTCGACCAGGCCGGTGCACGAGGATCAGGTCCGCAAAGCGCTCGATGTGCTGCCGCGGCGACAAGGTCGTCCAGAAGCTACGGCGACGATGCCGCGCGCCAGATCATGGTCCGGCTGCCCGCAGGTCACCGACGCGGAGAAGGGGTTCAGCCTCGGAGCAGGGCGCCAAGGGCGCCATCGAAGCGATCGAGAAGGCGGGCGCTGCCGCGAGTTCGAGGTGGTGAAGACCGAGGTGGTCGGCCCGGTCATCGGCGCCGACCTGCAGCAGAAGGGCATCTACGCGACGCTGTCCTCGATCCTGGGCCTGACGGCCTACATCGCGCTCCGCTTCCGCTTCATCTTCGCCGTCGGCGCGATCATCGCGACGTTCCACGACATCTTCATCGTGTTCACGATGCTCGCTGCTTCTTCAACTACGAGCTGTCGCTGAACATCGTGGCCGCGGTCCTGACGATCACCGGCTACTCGGTGAACGACACCATCGTCGTCTTCGACCGCGTCCGCGAGAACGCGCGGCTGCTGCGCGCGTGAGCCGCTCGACAAGGTCGTGAACCTGAGCGTCAACCAGACGCTGGGCCGGACGGTCATCACGTCGGGCGTGACGTTCCTCGTCGGTCGTCGCGCTGTATCTGTTCGGCGGCGAAGTGCTGCGCGGGTTCGCCTTCGCGATGATCGTCGGGATCGTCAGCGGCACGTACTCCACGGTGTTCATCGCGGCGACCATCGCCATCATCCTCAGCGGCCGCAAGGCCTCGGCCAGCCGCGCGGCCGTGCCGTCGAGGAAGCCGTCGAGCGGCCCCGCAAGGGCGGCCGCAACGTGCGGGTGTCGTAAGCCAGGCGAGCCGGCGCCGTGCTGCTCCTCCACGCGGCGCTGCTCGGCATGGTCCAGGGACTCACCGAGTTCCTGCCCGTGTCGAGCTCGGCCCACCTGATTCTCGCGAGCCGTTCTTCGGCTGGGACGCCGAACAGTTCGGCCGTCCCTTCGACGTGGCCTGCCACGTCGGCACGCTGGCCGCCATCCTCGTCTATTTCCGGCACGACCTCGTCGCCATGGTGATGGCGCTGCCGCAAGCGATTCCGCCGGTCACGGATCGGACCGCGCGCCTCCTCCTGGCTGATCATCGTGGGCACGATCCCGCTGGTGCCGATCGGGCTGGCCTTGCGGATCTCGAGGACACGCTCCGCACGCCCGAAGGTCATCGTCGTCACGCTGGCGGTGGTGGGCGTCGCGATGCTCATCGCCGATCGGCTGGGACGCCGCCAGCGGAAGGCCGAGGACGCTCACGTGGGGCGAGGCATTCTCGCTGGGCGTCGCGCAGTCGCTGGCACTGATCCCGGGCGTGTCGCGGTCGGGCGCGACGATCACGACGGGCCTGGCCTTCGGCCTCGAGCGCGAGTCCGCCGCGCGCTTCTCGTTCCTGCTGGGCGTGCCGGCGATGTTCGCGGCCGCTGCGCACGAAGAGCACCGGATGCTCGGCGTGCCGATGGACGCCGTCACGAAGCAGGTGTTCCTCGTCGGCATCGTGACGTCGGCCGTGGTGGGCTACGCGACGGTCACGTATTTCCTGCGGCTATCTCGTCGGACACGGCCTGGCCGTGTTCGCGTGGTACCGGATCGCGCTCGCCGCCGTCACGCTGGTCTGGCTGTTCCTGTAGGCCCGGGCGAACCCTGTCGTGATTCACTGGCTTCGGCGGCGGTTCATCGCCGGCTTCTTCGTGGCCGTCCCGGTGGTCGCCAGCGTGCTGGCGCTCCTCTGGATCTTCCGGCTGGTGGATGGCTTCACAGCGCCCATCTACGCGCGCCTGCTCGGGCGCGACGTGCCCGGCCTGGGGCTGATCACGACGGCGGTCGCCGTGCTGCTCGTCGGGGTCGTCGCCACCAACGTCATCGGCGGCGCGCTGCTGCAGCGCGTGGAGCACTGGCTGATGCTCGTGCCCGTGTTCCGCACGGTACGCGCCGGTGAAGCAGCTCGTGCTCGCCTTCTCGCCCGACAACGAGTACGGCTTCAAGCAGGTGGTGTTCATCACGGACGCGCGAGGTGGCTACACCATGGGGTTTCTCACGCGCGAGTTCACGCTTCACACCGACGCCGGCGCGCAGTCCCTGGTGTCCGTCTACGTCCCCGACCAATCACCTCTACCTGGGCGACGTCCACGTGGTCGCGCGGGAGCGCGTAATCTTTCCCGATCTGAGCGTCGAGGAGGGTCCGCATCTTCCTCACGGGCGGCATGGCCTACCCCGGGCGCCTGGAGGGCAAAGGGGCAGAATCCGGGCCAGACGCTGTGAACCAGCATCGCTCGCCTTGACACGCGTCTGACCCACGAAAGCCCTGCTATAATCGACCGTTTGTGGCTGGTCGCCGGGATACCAAAGGGAAGCCCGGATGCAGGGCCGAACTTCACTAGAGTACGTAGGGCCGAACTGAGTTCGGCCGGGGAAGGACCCATGAGAGTGACTGTGACCCGATGGATGTTCGCCGCGCTCGTGCTCGGCGCAATGGCGCTCACCGTGACGCCACTGGCCGCAGCGCAGCCCGATGCGCCCGGACACCACGCCGGCGGCGAAGCGAACCTGGTGCTGCCCGACCTGAGCACCGTGCGCTTCCTCCGGCACCGACGGTCACACGCTGCTGCTCGCCGGCCTGGTGGTCTGCGCGCTCGCGGCTCGCCTTCGGCCTGGTCATCTACTCGCAGCTCAAGAACATGGTGGTTCATGAGTCGATGCGGAAGATCTCGGAGCTGATCTACGAGACCTGCAAGACGTGCACCTGCTGCAGCAGGGCAAGTTCCTGCTGATTCTCGAGCTGTTCATCGGCGTCATCATCGCTGCGTAAGCTCGGGCTCCTGCAGCACTTCTCGGCCTTGAAGGTCGCCATCATCCTGGGCTTCAGCCTGGTCGGCATCGCGCGGCAGCTACGGCGTCGCGTGGTTCGGCATCCGCGTGAACACGTTCGCCGAACTCGCGGACCGCGTTCGCCAGCCTGCGCGGCAAGCCGTATCCCTGCTACGCGATCCCGCTCAAGGCCGGCATGAGCATCGGCATGATGCTCATCAGCGTCGAGCTGCTGCTGATGCTGTTCATCCTGCTGTTCATCCCCGGCGACTACGCGGGCCCCTGCTTCATCGGATTCGCGATCGGCGAATCGCTGGGCGCCGCGCGCGCTGCGCATCGCGGGCGGCATCTTCACGAAGATCGCCGACATCGGGTCGGACCTGATGAAGATCGTCTTCAAGATCAAGGAAGACGATGCGCGCAACCCGGGCGTCATCGCGGACTGCACGGGCGACAACGCGGGCGACTCGGTGGGCCCCAGCGGCCGACGGGTTCGAGACCTACGGCGTCACCGGCGTCGCGCTGATCTCGTTCATCCTGCTCGCCGTCAGCAGCCGCGACGACGCAGATCCAGCTGCTGGTCTGGATCTTCATGATGCGCATCGTGCATGGTGGTGGCGTCCGGCGTCTCGATGCTGGTGAACGAGGTGATAGCCAAGGCGCAACGCGCCAACGCCGACCACATGGATTACGAGGCGCCGCTGACGCGCCTCGTCTGGCTCACCTCGTTTGTCTCGATCGCGCTGACCTACGCGCGCGTCGTGCCTGCTGATACCCACGCTGGGTGACGGGTCGCTGTGGTGGAAGCTCTCCAGTGTCATCACGTGCGGCACGCTGGCGGGGCCGTCATCCCCGAGCTGGTGAAGGTCTTCACCTCCACCAACTCCGCGCACGTGCGCGAGGTCGTGATCTCGTCGGAAGAAGGCGGCGCGTCGCTGAACATCCTCTCCGGGTTCGTCGCCGGGCAACTTCTCCGCATACTGGCTCGGGATGAGCATCGATGGTGCTCATGGCCGGGCGCGCTACCTGATCAGCAATTTCGGCTTCGCCGACCTGGGCATGATGGCGCCGGCCGTCTTCGCGTTCGGCCTCGTGGCGTTCGGCTTCCTGGGCATGGGCCCGGTGACGATCGCCGTCGACTCCTACGGCCCGGTCACCGACAACGCGCAGTCCGTCTACGAGCTCTCGCTGATCGAGCAGATTCCGAGCATCCGCGGCCGACCTGAAGAAGAACTTCGGCTTCGACGTGAACTTCGAGCGCGCCAAGGAGAACCTCGAGGAGAACGACGGCGCGGGCAACACCTTCAAGGCGACCGCCGAAGCCGGTGCTCATCGGCACGGCCGTCGTCGGCGCGACGACGATGATCTTCTCGATCATCGTGGCGCTGACCCAGGGGCTGCAGCCGGAGCTGGTGACGAAGCTGTCGCTGCTGCACCCGCCGTTCCTGCTCGGCCTGATCACCGGCGGCGCGATGATCTACTGGTTCACCGGGCGCGTCCACGCAGGCCGTGACGACCGGCGCCTACCGCGCGGTGGAGTTCATCAAGGCGAACATCCAGCTGGAGGGCGCGACGAAGGCGTCGGTCGCCGACAGCAAGAAGGTGGTGGAGATCTGCACGCAATACGCGCAGAAGGGGATGTTCAACATCTTCCTGACGCGTGTTCTTCGGCACGCTCGCGTTCGCCTTCGTCGAGCCGTACTTCTTCATCGGCTACCTGATCTCGATCGCGCTGTTCGGTCTCTACCAGGCGATCTTCATGGCCAACGCCGGCGGCGCGTGGGACAACGCGAAGAAGATCGTCGAGACCGAGCTGAAGATGAAGGGCACGCCGCTGCACGACGCGACGGTCGTGGGCGACACGGTGGGCGATCCGTTCAAGGACACCTCGTCGGTCGCGATGAACCCCGTGATCAAGTTCACGACGCTGTTCGGACTGCTGGCGGTGGAGCTCGCCGTGAGCCTGTCGGAGCAGCAGGGGAGCGGCTTCACGCGCGACGCTGGCGCTGATCTTCTTCGTCGGTGTCGGCGGTGTTCAGTCTGGCGGTCGTTCTACGCGATGCGGATTCAGCGGGACGGAGCGCCGGGCGTAACCGGTCGAGGTTGTTGACTTCCCGGAGATCTGGTCGCTAGAATGCCGGGGTTTTCGCTTCGTGCGCGCCCCGTGGCCGGGGTGCTGCCGTGGTCAGGCCGACTTTCCCAGGTCAGCCGGGCTTTCGTTGAGCAGCAGATAGCGCTATCTCCGGCCCGACCGAGTGGCGGCATGGGTCGCCTGAAACCCCGAGGCTTCGGTGCGGCCGATCGCGGGCGTGACCGTCCATGAGTGGGGGCAATAAATCCGCTGTGGAGCCATTTGCCGGCAGGTGGTGTCTAAGCCGGTGCGACGCGGAAGGCCTTGCGTGCCTTCCGTCGCCGCCCGTTCGCAGGCGCCGGGGCGCATGACGAAGGGCGGGCGTGAAACGGTCCGAAAGGAGGAGACGTTCGTGCCACGTGACATGTTCGGCGATGTCGTCGATCCGTCGATCAAGGTGGGCGGCCAGAAGTGGTACCTGGTCCCCGTCTGTCCATCCTTGTTGCACACGGTGCTCATCCTGGCCGTCATCATCATTCCCCTGCTGGCTGCCGACGCGCTGCCACGACGGTGCCGTCGATGATGGCGTTCGTGGCCGCCTCGCCGCCGCCCCCGCCGCCGCCCACCGCCGCCGCCGCCCCGGCGGCAGCTGCTCCGACGCCTACCGGCCAACGTGAACCCGGCGGCGGCCCCGGTTGAGCGCCCAAGGAAATCAAGCGGAAGCGAGCATCGACGCCGGCTTTGAAGGCATGGCTGGCGGCGTCGAAGGCGGCGTGGCCGGCGGTGTCGTCGGCGGCGTCGTCGGCGGTCTGCCGGAGGCGCCGCCCCGCCCCGCCCCCAACCGCCCCGGTCCGCGTCGGTGGCAACATCCGCCCGCCGACCAAGACCCGCCACGTTGCCCCACCTATCCCCCGATTGCGCAGTCGGCGCGCGTTCAGGGCATCGTGATCATCGAGGCCACGATTGGCCCGAACGGCAAGGTCAGGAGGCCAAGGTCCTGCGGTCGATCCCGCTGCTCGACCAGGCGGCGCTCGACGCCGTCAAACAATGGGAGTTCACCCCGACGCTGCTCAACGGTGTGCCCGTGCCCGGTCATCATGACCGTCACGGTGCAGTTCACCCCTGCAATAGCGCCCGGTCACCCAGTCGCACGCGTCTTACTACTTGCGGAGGATTGAGCGATGAATCTGATTGAAATGTGGGGCACGATGACATGGGTGGCCAAAGGGCGTCGCCTTCATCCTGTTCTTCATGTCCATGTGGTCCTTCGGCGTCGCCATCGAGCGCATCTACACCTTCACGCAGGCGCGCAACCAGTCGAAGGCCTACGCGCCGCAGGTGGCCAAGCACCTCAAGGACGGCCGGCTGAAGGACGCCATTGCGCTGTCGGGCTCAAGAACTTCCGCTACAGCCACCTCGCGCAAGGTGGTCCTGGCCGGGCTGCAGGAGTACCAGTTCCAGCAGGAAGCCGGCGGCGGTCTCAGCCGTGAGGATCTGCGTCGACAGCGTGCGCCGCTCGATTCAGCGCGCCACCGCGCTCTGACCGCAGTCGGACCTGAAGAAGGGCGTCAACACGCTCGCGACGATCGGCACGACGGCCCCGTTCGTCGGACTGCTCGGCACGGTCGTCGGCGTCATCAACGCGTTCAACGGCATCGCGGCCACCGGCTCGGGCGGTATCGGCGCCGTGTCGGCCGGTATCTCGGAAGCGCTCGTCGAGACCGCGCTCGGTCTGGTCGTCGCCATCCCGGCGGTCTGGTTCTACAACTACCTGACGGGCCGGCTCGACTACTTCAACGTCGAGATGGACAACTCGTCGTCGGAGCTGGTGGACTACTTCATCAAGAAGACGGCGTAACCGCGACGGCTGGGCCGAACTTCAGTTCGGCCGGGCGCGTTGCGGCCGGCGTATTTCGCCGGCCTGCGACGTGCCGGATTGGCACAGGAGATCACGGCTATGGCAATGAACCTCGGCGGCAAGGGCGGGGTCAAGTCCGATATCAACGTGACGCCGCTCGTCGACGTCATGCTGGTGCTGCTCATCATCATGATGATCATCGCCCCGATGCTGCAGCAGGGCATCGACGTGAAGCTGCCGACCGCGTCAACACGGTCGACAAGCCCGAGACGCAGGACCAGACGGTGGTGGCGGTCAACGCCGCCGGCCAGCTGTTCCTCGACCAGGTCGAGGTGCCGGAAGCGGACCTCGCGCGCCGCGTCAGCGAAAAGCTGGAAAGCAAGAAGGCCAAGATCGTCCTGATCAAGGCTGACGAAGACGCGCCCTACGGCCGCGTGATGGTGGCCATGGACACGCTGCGCAAGGCACAGGTCGAGGACATGGGCCTGGTCACCGAGACGCAAGATCAAGCCCGGGCAGACGGGGAGGCAACTGATGAAACACGCCCACAAGCACTTCGGGGCGGAAGACGTCATCGTCGGCGAGAGCCGCACGTGACGGCGGACATGAACGTCACGCCGCTCATCGACGTGCTGCTCGTGCTGCTGGTGATCTTCATGGCTGCCCTGCCGCTGACGCAGAAGGGCCTTGATATCAACCTGCCGGCCCAGGCCGAGATCAAGCCCGACACCGCCCAGGACCAGATCGTCCTCGAGTTCACCGCTGACCGGCGCATGTCCGGTCAACAAGCAGGACACGACCATGGCGGGCCTCGAGGAGAAGCTGCGCACCATCTTCGAGCAGCGCAAGGACAAGACGATGTTCATCGCCGGCGCGCCGACGCTGCGCTACGGCGAGATCGTCGCGGTGATCGACGCCGCCAAGGGCGCGGGCGTCGAGAAGGTCGGGATCATCACCGAGGGCATGAAGAAGGAAGCCGCCGGAACGAAGAGCGATTAACCGGGCGGCCGAGTGCGGGGGCCGAACTTAGTTCGGCCACCCGAGTTCCTGCACCAAACACAAACGGCCACCACGCCTCGCGGCGGGTGGCCGTTTTATTTTCAGAGGCCTGCATGGCCGCCCATGGACCCATGGACCGCCATGCTAGACCCTGCTCGCCCAGTCCCCCGCCCCCTGCGTCTTGCTCTTCTGCAGCGCCTTGGCGCGGTCGCGCAGGGCGTCGGCTTCCTTCAGCAGGTCCGCCTGACGCTTGCGGTCCTTCTCCATGATGGCGTCGAGCCGGAGCAGCAGGCCCTTGTAGACGATGGCCTCGAGGTAGTCGGGCTTGATGGAGATGGCCTTGTTGACGGCTTCCATGCCCGAGTTGATGTACTCGTGCCGGGTGGCGTCGTTGAGGGCCCTTGTCGCGGAAGGTCTTGTCCCAGTAGTAGACGGCGATGGTGTAGTAGCCCTCGGGGTTGTGCGGATCCTGGACGCCCGCTGGTTCAGCGCTTCCATCGTCTTGTCGAAGCGCCCCTGGCGGTTACGTAGAAGGCCGCCATCTGCATGTAGACGGCCGTGTCCTTCGGATGGGCATCGCGCGCCTTGAGCAGCGCCGCTTCCGCCTGCTCGTAGTTGCCGGCGTCCTCGTAGATCTTGGTGAGGGCGAAGTAGTTGGCCGTGTCTGACGGGTCCATCTCGATCATCTTCTGCACGATCGGCTCGGCCTGGGACGGATCGTTCAGCTTTGTCGGGGTCCGTAGGCGTGCCAGCAGGTACTCGAAGGAGAGCTTCCGCAGCTTCGGCTCCGTGATCTTCTCGGTCGCCTGCTTGTAGTACTCGACGGCCTTCGTCAGGTTGGCGTCGTTCTCGGGCTGCCGCCTTCTTCGCTACCTTGTACAGGTTGTCGTAGCTGTTGCCCATGATAGAAGTAAGGCGTAGGACAGCTCCGGGCTTGTTCTTCAGCGCCTCCTGGTAGCTGTCGATGGCCTTCTTGTAGTCCGACGCCGCGTAGGCCGCGTTGGCGTCCTTCCAGGCCATCTGGCCCTTTAGAGCATGCCGATCTTGCTGCAGGAGGACGCGCCGAGACCGGCAATCGCGAGATGCGACGGCCAGCAGCACTGTCCTGGAATGCGTTCGCATTCGATGCCCCCAAACCTTCCGATGATGAGTGTGCCGACCACTCGGCGGGCCTTCGGCATTTGCCGAAACCCGGCCAGTATATTGAACGCCGAAAACCAGCGTCAAGCCGTGGTTCCGGCCCGCCTGTTATGATGGCGGAACCGGGGTCTACTGAACGACTTAGACACCGTTTCACATGATTCGATTCGAGGATTTGCTCGAGAAGGTCCGGGCCTACAACCCGGACGCCGACCTCGAACTGCTCCGGAAGGCCTACGTCTTCTCGGCCTACGAGCACAAGGGACAGGTCCGCCATTCGGGCGAGCCCCTACATGGTCCACCCGCTCGAGGTGGCCGATTTCCTGGCCGACCTCAAGCTGGACGTCGTGGCCGTCGCCGCGGGCCTGCTCCACGACGTGGTGGAGGACACGCTCACCACCATCGAGCGCATCACGGAGCTGTTCGGCCCGGAGGTGGCGCACGTCGTCGAGGGCGTCACCAAGATCAGCACCATCCCGTTCTCGTCGAGCGAGGAGCGGCAGGCCGAGAACTTCCGGAAGATGCTGCTGGCGATGGTGGATGACATCCGGGTCATCCTCGTCAAGCTGGCCGACCGGCTGCACAACATGCGGACGCTCCAGCCACCTGCCGGAGGAGCGCCGCGTCAAGATCGCCCAGGAGACGCTGCGACATCTACGCGCCGATCGCCAACCGGCTCGGCATGAGCAAGGTCAAGAACGAGCTCGAGGAGCTGTGCGTTCAAGTACCTCGAGCCGCGGGCCTACGAGTCGCTGCGAGTCCGCGGTCGAGGCCAGGCGCCGGACGGCCGAAGGGCTGATCGACGAGCTGAAGACGACGATTGCGGCGAAGCTGGCCGAGGCGCAGGTGCCGTACATGCGTGATCGACGGCCGCATCAAGCGCCTCTACAGCATCTGGCAGAAGCTGAGACGCCAGAAGATCGACCTCGACCAGGTCTACGACTTCATCGCCCTGCGCATCATCACCGACTCGTGTGAAGGACTGCTACGCGGCGCTCGGCATCATCCACAACACCTGGTCGCCGGTGCCGGGCCGCATCAAGGACTTCATCGCGATGCCGCGGCCCAACGGCTACCAGTCGCTCGCATACGTCGGTCATCAGCGAGCGCGGCACGCCGTTCGAGGTGCAGATCCGCACCGAGGAGATGCACCAGCAGGCCGAGGAAGGCATCGCGGCGCACTGGAAGTACAAGGAAGGCCGCGTCGGCGATCAGCGCGACGAGCGGTACTTCCAGTGGATGCGGCAGCTGCTCGAATGGCAGCAGGAGGTCCGCGACCCGCAGGAGTTCATCCACAACCTGAAGATCGACCTCTATCCCGAGGAGGTCTACATCTTCACGCCGCGGGGCGAGGTGAAGGCGCTGCCGCGCGGCGCGACGCCGGTGGACTTCGCGTACGCCATTCACACCGACGTCGGCCACCGCTGTGTTGGCGCGCGCGTGAACGGCAAGATGGTGCCGCTGCGCACCCGCCTCAAGAACGGCGACATCGTCGAGATCATCACGCAGGCCGGGCACGCGCCCAGTCGCGACTGGCTGAACTACGCCGTCACGTCGAGCGGCGCGGCAGAAGATCCGCCACTTCGTGCAGCTCGAGGAGAAGGCGCGCAGCATCGATCTCGGGCGGAAGCTGTTCGAGAAGGACGCGCGCCGGTTCAACCTGAACCCGAAGACGCTCGTCGAGACCGAGACCTTCCGCAAGTTCGCCGAGAGATGCGGGGCGGGCAAGGCCGACGAGGTGATGGCCGCGATTGGCTACGGCCGCCTCGCGCCGCGGACGGTGCTCGCCAAGCTGGTGCCTGCCGATCAGCTGCAGGAGAAGGCGCCCGACAACCGCGTCGTCTCCGTCGTCAAGCGGGTGCTCGGGCCGGGCGAGGACCGCATCAAGGTCAACGGCGTCGACGACCTGCTCGTGCTACCGCGCGCGGTGCTGCAATCCGATTCGCGGCGAGAAGATCGTCGGCTACATCAGCCGCGGCAAGGGTGTCGCCGTCCACTCGGCGAACTGTCCCAACGTCGTCAACCTGCTGTGACGACCCCGAGCGGCGAATCGGCGTCGAGTGGGAGAAGAGCGACGAGCAGGCCGCGCGCTACACCGTTCGGCTGACGATGCAGGTGGAGGATCGCAAGGGGATCCTCGCCGACGTCAGCGCGAAAGTCGCCGACATCAACACCAACATCACGAGCGTCGAAGCGACCACCGACGGAGACCGCCGCGGCCAGATCAACATGACGGTCCAGATCAGCGACTTGAAGCACCTCGAGAAAGTGATGAAGTCGTTGAAGTCGAGTCGAGGGCGTGCTGGGCGTCGCGCGAGCCGCACGATAGTGCGAAGTTGGAAGTGCCGATAGTGCGAAGTTGAAGTGCCAAGTGCCAGTGAAATGAAAAACGACCCTGTCACGCCGGAACTTTCTCGCCTCCGCGACCGCCGCTGTTCCGCTGGGCATGATGGGCTCGCAACTTGCGCCGGCCGCCGCTGCACCTGCGCCGGCCGCGTCCGACGCCTCGGCATCGGACCGGATCGTGGACGTGCACCTTCACTTCGACGAGAAGGTTCCTGCGTTTCTCGACGACTTCCTGCGCGTCTCGGACAAGTTGCACCTGACGGCATGCATGCTGACGCCGTTCGAGCACCGCAAGGTCGTCGCTGATGCTGCCCGCAAGTACCCCCACACAAATCCTCCCGTTTGGATTCGTGGAGCTCGATGCCCCGGACGTGGCGCAGCAGGTGAGAGAACTGCATGAGCTGGGGATGCGCGGCCTTGGTGAGCTGGAGTTTCCGAGGAAGCCGTTCATCGATCGCTCGCACGACCCTGTCTACGAGCTGGCCAACGAGTATTCCTGGATCGTGCTGTTCCACACCGGCATCGTGCTGCGCCGGGTGTTCGACACGCCGGAGGACATCCCGTCGGGCCGCATGCGGCCCGGTGCACCTCGAAGAGATCGCGCGGCGGTTTCCGCGGCTGACGGTGCTCGGCGCGCATTGCGGGAACCCGAGATGCGAGTGGGCCGCCGAGGTCTCACGCTGGAACCCCAACGTCTTCTTCGATCTCAGCGGATCGACCCTGCAGAAGATGCGGGGACGCCTGAACCACTTTCAGGACGTCTTCTGGTGGACGGGTGTCGGGCAGGACACGGCCACGCCCAACAACGACCCCGAGCGCGTTCATCAAGCTGGTGTTCGGCTCCGACATGAGCTGGAGAGAATCGAAACCGTGGTCGGCGCGCTACCGGGCGCTCTTCGACGCTTCTGCGATGTGCCGCAATCCACGCGGCCGGATGATCCTGGGCGGAACGATGTCGCAAGTTCCTGAGATTGCCGGCCTAGAGGCTCGTCAGCGGGCCGTGTCGGATGCTAGGGCCGAGCTTCAGCTCGGCCAACCGCGCGCAGCCGGCCGACTTGCCGGCGAGCTACGCCAGCGCGATGACTTCGATTTCGATGCGGGCGTTTCTCGGCAGACCGGCGGCGGCGACGGTCGATCGGGCGGGGGCGGGCGATGCGAAGAACGTGGCGTACACTCGCTGTTCATCGCACGCGAAGTCGTTCCATGTCGGCGCCAGAATACCGTCGTCTTGACGACGCGATCGAGGCTCGCCGTGCCGGCGGCCTGGAGGATGGCGGTGATGTTGGCGAGGACCTGGCGCGTCTGAGCGGCGATGTCGCCGTCGACGAGCGCGCCGGTCGCGGGGTCGAGCGGGATCTGACCGGAGCAGAAGAGGAGCGACCCGGCCCGGATGGCCTGGCGAGTAGGGCCCTATGGCTTTCGGGGCCCGATCGGTCGCGACTGCCTCCCGCACGACTGGCGGAACTAGGCGGCCTTGACGATCTTGCTCGACCGCAGGCAGCGCGTGCAGACGCGCATGCGGCGCACTCCGCCGTTCACCATGGCCTGCACGGTCTGCAGGTTGGGCTCGAACCGGCGCGGCCTGCACGTTGTGGGCGTGCTGATGGTGCGGCCCACCACGGGGCCCTTGTCGCAAACTTCGCAGCGCTTGGCCATGACGTTCCTTCGCTCTCCTGCGCGGGTCCGTGCCCGCGGGACAAACGCTTGATTATAGCAAATCAGGGAATGATGAGCGACCCTGGGCCGCCCGCCAGGGCGTCATTCGCGGGCTGTTCGCCCGAGGGCTTCGAGAATCCGGCGCGCCAGCTCGATGAAGCCCGACCGGGAATCCCCGGCGAGCGGCCCCACCCCTGCGCGCGGCTTCTGCCAGCGCGTCGAACGCTTTCGAGGCGTCGCGCTCGAGCGGCGTGCGCGCTTCGCAGCTGCGCGGTCACTTCCTCGTACGCCTTTGCGGAACTGCGGCGGCCAGATCCTGCGCCGGCAGCGGATTGCGGGAAGCTGCTCGTAGATCACGCCGCGCGATGCGCTCTCCAGCGATCGCGACGCAGGCTTGACGCCCCATCCGCGACGTCACTGTCGACGAGCGGCCTCAGCGGATCTCGATGGCTGCCGAGCGACGATCGACTGGAACAGGAAGAAGAACCGCGACTGGCGATCCGTCAACTCCGCGAGCGCTGGCGTCAACAGCAGCACGTCCTGCTCGTGCTGTCGCCGCGTGACGGCCGCTGGGTGCTGTCGCGACGAGGCGAGATACCCGCAATCCGACGGACAGCGGATCTCGACGAGCCGCTTCGGTGCGCGCAGCAGACGGCGCAGATCGCTTGTCCCAGCGCCGGGCAGTGCGCTTGGCGGGACGCGAGTCTGCAGAGAGGGCAACGCATGTCGAAGCCCTGATTCTAGCCCGGTCGGAATGGCCGAAAACCGTCAACTCGCGCTGACCAACCGTTTGCACTTCAGTGCCGAAAGTCCCTATAATCCCGGCAAAACTTGGAAAAACGAACGGAACGACAGTTGCACTGATCCCTGCGACAGGCACCAGTGGCGCTTCGGCCGAAGCGCATCTTTCGGGAGGCGTGAATGGCGGACGGGCTTCTGAGCAACGAGTCGGCCATCGAGTTCTTCAAGCACGAGGTCGAGGACGCGATGGCACGCCAGCACCTGAAGACCTCCGAGCTGGACCTCGCTACTACGTCGTCAATCTGCTGGCCACGCTCGTCGCGGCCGATCGCCGGCCACCAGCGGCCTTGACGACGAGACCGCTGGGCGTGCGGCTGGCGCGCGCGCGCTGCGAGGCCAGAAGGGAGCGCGCAACGCGAAGCGCTGCGCCGCGTCGGCGACCACTCGTTGTTCCTGGTGGGCTTCTTTTCCGACAGCCTCGCGAATCGCCTCGTGGATGTGGACTACTACATCTCGCTGGGCGTTCTGGCCATTTACGGGTGATCTCGCCTTGCCGGCGCCGACGAGGAGGCGTTCGCGGACGTCGTTCGGGGAGATGGCCGAGAAGTTCGTGCCGCTCGTGGACGTGCTGGCCGGCATCGGCGACCAGCGCGGCGCTCGGCACCGAATCGCGACCTGCTCCGGCTCTACGACCGGTGGGTCCGGGACCGGCAGTCCGTCGCGACGGTAATCGTTGCTGGCGGAGACGCGGCCTCCTGCCGAGCCCGGCCATGCAGCCGACCGCGTGCAGTGAACGAGTGCAGTAAGTGGTTGCGAACGGCGTCAAACCGTCGGCAGTTCTTACACGGCTGTTGGCGACCAGGGGTGTCGGGCTACCCGTGCTATAATCCCCGCCTGCGGTCCGGTGTGGCGCTAGCGCCACGGCTCCGTGGACGTTCCGCCTCTCTGCAGCTGTCACTCTACAGTTGACAGCAGGCTCAGCCGCATCGAGCGGGCCGAACCGGATCGGGGCGGGCGGCGTCTAAGCAGTACTGACCGGCGCCGCTCTAGGCGACTGGCGACAAAGGCTCGAGCGGCGCGCAACGTGGTCATATATGAGTGTGTTGCGCTGGGTGCCGATGTTCGCACCGGAGAGGGCGTGGCGGGCAAGTAGACGGGTGCGAGTTCGCTGGAAGAGCAGCCCCTCCGAGCTTCGGGCCTCCCGGGCATCAATCCGCCGGTCATGCAGGAGCTCTGCAGGTCCGGCTTGCCAGTCTGGCAGCAGCACAACTGCAAGAGTCGGGCGCAAACAGCGTACATTACGCGTTCGTGAGCGTGCGAAGGGAGCGCGGTGCATCATGAAGAAGACGGTGAAGACCACCAGGCCGCGATCCGCAGGCGCCGGTATGAGGACCTCAGGAAGCGGATCCTCGAGACCGCCGGCAGATCTGAAGTCCTCAGCGAGGCAAGATCCGCGACGTCCGCGACCGAGGGTCCAACTCAGACCAAGCTGAACAGAGGTGTTCGACGCCGGCGACGAGGCTCTGAGGGCCGACATCCAGGAAGACATCGAGTTCGCGCTCATCCAGATGAAGGCCGAGACGCTGAACAAGATCAACGAAGCGCTCGGCCGGCTCGAGGAAGCGCGTCCTACGGCAACTGCTTCGAGTGCGGCGAGGAGATCGCCGAAGCGCGGCTGCGGCGCGCTGCCCTTTGCCGTGCGCTGCAAGGATTGCGAAGAGGCGCGCGAAGTCGGCGGTAGCCGAGGAGGCATCTGGCAGCAGCGCCGCGGCGGGGCCCTCGCTTTCATGGACATGTCCAGCTAGACTAGCCCGCGGGCGCCACGGCTCCGGGGCGGAGCCTGCGCACAAGCTCCCTTCCGGCGCCGCAACTACCGGCGGGCGAGGGTCAGGTCCTGACCGCCGTGATGCGCAGCCACGCGCTCTGGCCCCTATTTCGTTTGTCCGCCATATCGCTCCGGAGGATCGCCATGAGCGATCACACCGACAGACCCACGAGCCACCGTCCGAGTCGTCTCCGACGGTCGGCCGCCGACGCGGTCAGCGCGACGATCGGCCCCGTCGTCGAGATTCGCCGGTGCTGCCCGCACTGCCGCGACACGGTGCTCTTCCGAACTCGTTCATGCCGCTGGCCGTGGCGCGCGAGAGCTCGGTCCGCCTGATCGACGAAGCGATCGCCGAGCGGCAAGCTGATTGGCGTCTTCACGCAGCGCGACGCCGCCGTCGAGGAGCCGCTGCAGGCCGATCTCTATCACGGTCGGGCACCGCGACGCACATCCACAAGATGTTCAAGCTGCCCGACGGCAGCCTGCGCCTGATCGTCCAGGGGCCTGGCGCGCGTGCCGCCTCGACGAAGTCGACGCGACGCAGCCGTACCTGCGCGCGCGCGTGCCGGCGCGTCGACGAAGCCGCGCGGACGAGGATCGCCTCGAGATCGACGCGCTGCATGCGGAACATCAAGACGCAACTTCCAGCAAGGTCGTGTCGCTGTCGCCGCTGCTGTCCGACGATCTGCAGACGCTGGCGTGAACATCGACCGAGCCGGGCCGGCTGGCCGACTTCATCGCGTCGAGCCTGACGCACGATCGAGCACGGCCGTCAAGCAGGAAGTGCTCGAGACGCTCGACGTGCGCGCGCGGATGGACAGCCTGAACCGGATCCTGCATCAAGGAGCTCGAGGTGCTCGAGCTCGGGTCGAAGATCCAGTCGCAGGTGCAGTCCGAAGTCGGCAAGAACCAGCGCGAGTATTTCCTGCGCGAGCAGATGAAGGCGATCCAGAAGGAGCTCGGCGAAGGCGACGACCAGACGAAGGAGATCGAAGAGCTGCGCGAGAAGATCGAAGCGGCCGGCATGCCGGAGGCGGTGAAGAAGGAAGCGCATGCGCGAGCTCGATCGCCTGTCGAAGATGCCGGTCGGCGGCGGCCGAGTACACCGTGTCGCGCACCTATCTCGACTGGCTCGATCGCGCTGCCGTGGACGAAGCGCACCGACGAGGTCATCGATCTCGCCACGCACCAAGGGCGTGCTCGACGCCGATCACTCGGGCCTCGAGAAGGCGCAAGGACCGCATCCTCGAGTACCTGGCCGTGCGCAAGCTGAACCCCGACGATCAAGGGCCCGATCCTCTGCTTCGTCGGGCCTCCCGGCGTGGGCAAGACGTCGCTCGCGCGAGTCGATCGCGCAAGTCGCTCGGCCGCAAGTTCGTGCGCGTGTCGCTCGGCGGCATGCGCGACGAAGCGGAGATCCGCGGCCACCGCCGCACCTACATCGGCGCGCTGCCCGGGCCAGATCATCCAGGGCCTGCGCCGCGCCGAGTCGAAGAACCCGGTGTTCATCCTCGACGAGATCGACAAGCTCGGGTCCGACTTCCGCGGCGATCCGGCGTCGGCGCTGCTCGAGGTGCTCGATCCGGAGCAGAACAACACGTTCCGCGATCACTACCTCGACGTGCCGTTCGATCTGTCCGAAGTGCTGTTCATCACCACCGCCAACGTGCTCGATCCGATTCCGCCAGCGCTGCGCGACCGCATGGAAGTGCTGGAGCTCGCCCGGCTACACCGAGGAGGAGAAGCTCGCGATCGCGCGCGAGCACCTGGTCGAGCAAGCAGGTCAAGAACCACGGCCTCACGCCGGAGCAGATCACGTTCACCGACGACGCGCTGCGCGCCGTGATTCGCGGCTACACCCGCGAGGCCGGCGTCCGCAACCTCGAGCGCGAGATCGGCGCGCTCTGCCGCAAGGTCGCGCGGCGCCGCGCCGAGGGCGACGAGGAGCCGCTCGACGATCACGCCGGACGTGGTCGTCGAGATGCTCGGCGCGCCGCGCTTCCTCGACGAGGAGATGGAGGAGCGCACGCAGGATCCGGGCGTCGCCATCGGCCTGGCGTGGACGCCGGCCGGCGGCGACGTGCTGTTCATCGAGGCGTCGCGCATGGCGGGCGGCGGGCCGCTGCACGCTGACCGGCCAGCTCGGCGACGTGATGAAGGAGTCGGCGCGCGCGCGCTCTGTCGTGGTTCCGCGCCCACGCCAGCGGCGTACGGCGTCGATCCGGACTTCTTCAAGAACGCCGAGATGCACCTGCACGTGCCGTCGGGCGCCATCCCGAAGGACGGGCCGTCGGCGGGCGTGACGATGGCGACGGCGCTGGCGTCCGGAGCTGACGCGACGCCCGGTGCGCGGCGACATCGCGATGACCGGCGAGATCACGCTGTCCGGGCCGGGTGCTGCCGGTCGGCGGCATCAAGGAGAAGGTGCTGGCGGCGCGCCGCGTCGGCATCCGCGAGGTCATCCTGCCGCGGCAGAACGAGAAGAACGTGAACGAGGACCTGAGCCCGGAACTGCGCTCGAGCCTCCGTGCGCACTTCGTCACGGCGGTGGAGGAGGTGCTTGGCGCTCGCGCCACGCCTCCTCCGCCCGCGATCGCGTCAGCGCTCACGCCGTGGAGTTGCAGGTCACTCGTTAGGCTGCTACCGCACGCTCACGACCGTGAACGATGACAGGAGTCAGACGGCCAGGGGCAACTCGCCAGACCAGTGAACTGATCGCCGTTGAAGTCCAGCCTCATCGTGGTGCTGCCAGCCTCGGTCAGATCGAACTCGCGGTTCAGCGTGATCTCACCGGAAGCCACGGTCACGAGCGCACTGCGTCCGGCCGGAGCGGCGAGCTGATAGGGGCCCACAGGCGTCGCCGCTCGTCGCCGCGCGTCGAAGTGCAGACCGCCAGGCGGAGGCGATGCGGTGAGCCGGACCTCCGTGTAGTGGTTGTCTGCCGGAAGCATGCCCGCGGCGAGCACGTCCTGAGCACCGACGAGCCGCTTCAAGTCGCACGTGTCCTGTTCGAAGCGCCTCCCGCAAACGCGTCAACGGCAGAAAGTGCACCGCCTCGAGCGGTGCGCGCGCTCACCTCGGAGAAGGTCACGAGCACCGCCGCCGCATCGGTAAACGGCGTGTCGGTCAGCATGACCGTCAACCTGGAGGCCGTGGCTGGGCCAGCGCTGGTGACTTCTGGCCGCTGCCGCAGGCCACGGCACCGCGCAGAGGATGACGCCGGCAACGGAACGCTCCCGCGCCGCATGGATTCTCCTCGGAGGATACTCTCGTTTTCTTTGGCACGAGGTGCTGGCGTTGACGCAAAAATCGCCGTCACCGGGCCGCTTCCGCGCCGGCGCCGGAACCGCAGGTCACGCGCTAGCGTTCACGGAGTGACGCTGATCCAGATGTCACCCTCGGTTGCGGCCCTGGAGTAGGTGATCCACTTGTTGTCGTGCGAGACGCCTACGCTTCAGGCCGGGATGATGCTGCCGCCGACCGGAATCAGTGCAGGCGGCCGGCCCGTGCTTTAACGCATCAATGAGCGCGATGCCGTCCGATCGGCGGACGATCAGGTGGCGGCCGTCGGTGCTTGAGTCGGTGATGGTCCACGTGTTGCTGTGCGCCAGGTCGCCCGGGACTCGTGAGAGAACTGCTTGCCCGCAACGTCGTAGGCCATAGCCGCCTTCGAACCGTCGATGATGAGCCCGACCAGCCGATTGCCGCTGGTCGACCACGAGGTGGGCTGAAACTGCCCGTCTGACTGACGCGGGTTGCGGCAGCGGTAGTGGCTTGCCGGACGGCCCGAAGGCTGAGGATGTGCCAGGTCTGGAACCCGAAGGCAACGACTTTCTCTCCGTCAGGCGCCCAGATTGGAATGCCCGCGATGCCTGTGCCTTGCAGTCAAAGGAGCGTACCGCCATCCGGGTGTATCGTCCAGAGATCGTGGTGCCGGACCGGTCGGAATAGAACGCGAGGCGACCCATCAGGTGCCCGCCAGAGGGCCCACGATCGCGGAACGCATCATCGGTCAGCCGCCTGAGTCGAGTGCCGTCGACCCGCGCGACGAACAATAGTCCTCCTGTGGCCCTGCCGACGTGAACGCGACCCACTCGCCGTCAGGCGAAGGCTCATGATCGCGGATCGGCCCGGTGCCCTTGACGATTGGCTGGCGGGGCCCGCCGGCTGCCACTTGGCAGCGTGCGAATGGGACCCTGAACAGCGTGGACCGGTAGTCGAGGCTGGCGAAGGCGGCGTAAGGTGCCGTCGCGCGCGAACGATTCAAAGCCGCTCCAGGTCTGTTGGCGCCGTGACTGGTTCCGGATCCTCCAGCGCGCGGCCCGATCGCTCGGCGTCGATTGGCGTCTCCAGAGGTCGGGGTGCCCGCCGCGCGTGCTCGAGAAATGCGGGAACCTTCCGTCGGGCGCCCACGCGGGACTCCAATCGGAGCGCCGGGTCCGTTAGTGCTCGCTTCGCGGAACGCCGTCGCTGGCGTCCGTCGCTTCCAGGACGTGTCTGCCGCAGATGGTCCAGATGTCGCGCTTGGCCGCTGCATCCGCGCGCGGGCGCCCCGGTACGCAGATATCGCGAGATCCGTGCGGCGACCGTGCGGGTTGAAGCGCCTTTATCGCGGTGGGCGGGGCCCGCACCCCGTCCGGATTGCACGCCCGCGACCGAGAGCCCGGAGCCGAAGGCGGAGATGTTCTGCAGTGGATTCTGAACGCTCGCGGGCGACACCACGATTTCGGTCCCGTCTGGTGACGACAGTTTACTGGTGAAAAACCGATGTCGAAGTCAGGCGTGTGACCGACTGCCCGACGCAGTCATCAGAGAATTGCCCCCGCACTCCCGGCCGGACTGCAAGCGATGCGCATCGCCATCGTGCAGAACCGCGGTGATCCGGTCGTCTCCGGTGCGGAATCTGGGGTAAGCCGCGCTGGATTCCTGTTTCCGACCCGGAGCAGGCACAGCGCTGAATCCGCGCCATCGCTCTTTGTGTGACACCCACGGACTTGCCGTCCGGGCTGGACGGCGATGGCGCGCTCTCGACCCCTGGCTGATCGGCAGTCCTCGCTTGGAACGGCACGAAGTCCGCGGCGGCGTCAGCGGCCGGACTGCGTCGCCGTCCGGCTGTGCCAGACACGCCCGGCGAGAAACGTCGGTGAATGCCGCCAAGCGCGACCGCGCCGGATGATCGCCGCGCGCGAATGATGACCGTGACCGTTGGCCCGGACGTGCTGACGTGGCGCTCGGAGGCGCGCGCGTTCTCCACGTGGGCCACGCTCCGAGCAGCGATCGCAGCAGCGCGGGAAGGGATCTCGCGCGGGACTGGCAGATCTATCGTCCGGCTGTTTCTCGAGGCAGTGGTTCGAGCGACGCCGCTCGAGCGCTGCCGGCGCGGGTTTCGCGCACTGAGCTGGAGAGGTGCTGAAAGGTTCTCATCCACGGGGCACGGCCGTCGTCGTCTCGGCCGCGGTCAGCGCTCGTCGGCCCGCCAGCCCTGCGACCCGTCTCGGCGAGGGCTGACGCCGAGTCCGAAGATGTCCGGTGCGCATGGTCGAAGCCGCCGCCGCCCGCACCTGTTCCGGTGACATGTAGCCGGCGGTCCCCATCACCACGCCGGGCTCCGTGACCTCGCTCGGTCCTGACGCGTCCCTGCCGTCAGCTTCCCGTCGCGCACTGCCTCACGCCAGCGGCCGAGTGAAATCGCCCGGGCGTGTCCGTGTCCGCGCGTGACGAAGAAGGTTGTCTGGTTTCAGGTCGCGATGAATGATCCGCCGGCTGGCCGGGCCGCGCCTCAACTCCGTCGGCGATCTGGCGGCGTACGCCAGTCCATGGCTCTCCTTCGCCGCGGGGAGCGGACCTGTCCCGAGCGCCTGCCGGAGCCGCGCCCTTGCCCGTCGAGCAGCTCGCATGACGGCTCGACTGCGGCCCCGTCGGCGTGCCCGAGGTCGCGATGGCGGGGATGCCGGATGGGCCAGCGCGGCTGATCGCGCCCTGGCCTCACGCTCGAAGCGAGCGAGAGCGTCGGACGTCGGACGCCATGCGCGCGGGCAGGACCTTGATCGCGACGTCGCGGCCCAGCGCTTCTGCGTCGTGCGCCTTGCCAAGACCCTCGCCCGTACCGCCAGCATGACCGGCGCGGCGATCAGCGTCGACCGTACGGACCGAGAACGGTTCCACGGGGCCAGCGTCACTGAAGTGACGGCGTTCGCAGGCCGCGCGCGCAATCGCCGCGTCTTCCGCGCTCGAGCGACGGCGCGCCAGCGCCAGATCGAAATGCGCAGGTCCAGAGCCGTGCCTGCCACGCGGTGTTTCTCCGGGCCCAGCTTGAGCACGGCGAAGTGCAAGCGCGGCGTATTGGGCGTGCGCGCTGCGCGTGTTCGCGCGCACGTACCCGATCACCTCGCCTCGATGCACGTGCTGGCCTTCGCGCGTGTCGGCGTAGTGGTCCAGATGCGCGTAGTAGTAGCAATACACGCCGGCCCGGATCCGGGAACGAGGCAGAATCGTGAGGCGCCCGCGTGCGCTTGCTGGTGAAGAGCTTCTCCATCGAAGTCCCATCTTCGGACCGCGAAGCGCCCGAAATCGTTGCCGAGCGGCGCCAGGATCGATCGATCGCCTCGTGCGCATACCACGGATTCCGCGAAACTGGTGGGCGACGGACACCAGCATGACCGCGCTTGTGCCACTCCACTTGGAGATTGGCAGGCGACGTCGCTCACGTGCCCGATGATGTCCGCGCGTCGTCGACCCACAGTTTGCGGGCGGCGGCGTCGGATCACCGACCGCGGCGGCAAGCGCTGCTGGCGCGAGGGTCGATTCTCCAGCCGGCGCTGATCCGATGATCGAAGGCTATCTTCTCGGCGCGACGAGGATGCCCCGCGGCCAGCTCCCACGGTGCCGCCCGGCCGGAAGTCGACGGCCTGTCGCCGGCGAACAGCGGTCATCCGCAGCGTCACCGGCGTCCCTCCTCGACGAGAGAAGCCACGCACCGCACGTCCAGTCAAGTCATCCGCACGCAGCCATGCCCGACGTTGCGTGCGGCCGATCTGGGACCAGTTCCGTGCCGTGCCGTGCAGTCCGCGGAGCCGCGCCTTGTCGGATCTGGGTCCAGACCAGGCACGATGCAGGTTGTTCGGGCCGCGCGGCACGACTCCTGGCCTTCGCATGACCGGGTTCGCACGCGCATCCCAGAAACAGATCCGGGTTAGCGGTCCGAAGAACGGGGCAGTTCGAACACAGCCGTCACCTTCCAGTCACCCGCAATCCGGCGAGAGGATCGCGCGCGCTGCCAGCACCGTGACGGAGTGCATAGCGATCGCACACGGCCGCCCGCGTCGCGCTCGTTGATGGCGCCGCTTCGCTCCGTGGCGACTCGATCGACACGTGCCGTTTGCGGGTCTTAGCCTCGTTGGGCGCCGGGCTTTCTGTTCCGCTGCGTCGGCAGTCGCAGTCGGTTTCGACGGCCGGGCCACAATCGCGCTGTCCGGAACAAGCTCTGGTCTATCTGGAACCAGCGGATTGAGCCACGGTCAGGGCGCGGGTTCTCACAGTGGAACGCGCTCGGCCAGCTCTTCGAGGGCCGGCCACGCACGCCAGGGCGGGCAGTGTCTGCCGCTGCTGCACCTCGTCCTCCCAGGATGTGGTCCAGAAAGGCCCGCCACTGTCGGCGTCCGTGATGGCAGTTATGCTCGAGCGGCAGCCCCGCTCGCGCACGCGAGCTGCTTCGACAGTTTCTGGATCGAGCGCGGCGCTCTCGGCTGCCGGGTCCACTCTCGCCTCGCGAAACTTGCGCGCCAGCGCACCTGGTGGTAGTGGTGTTGCCATGCCGATGGCGTCGATCTCGCGCGGGCGAGAAGCTTCCTGCGCGATCCAGCGCACACCTGGACCGCCAGCGCGCGTGGGCGAGCGCGCTGACCAGCTCGTTGCCGGTGGCGGGCCGGGAGCGTCGCCGCGACAAGCAAGCCCGGATAGGGAGGAAGGCTCCAAGGCGAGAACCGCGAATACCAAGAGCTGGCGAAAGGCGCGCCGGGTTGCCGAGGGGGGTTGCCATGCCCCGGCAACCTTCAAGAAGCGTTCACTTTCGCACCTGAGCGGCCAGAGTCCAGCGACTGTCTTCAAATCGGCGATTTCGCCGCGCTGGATCGGCGTATCTCGGCGCGGTGTGCTCAGGTGTGAAGCGGCCGACACATGGATCGGCTCGGGCGTCCTCGCGTCACGCAGTGCCGGCCTGGGCATCGCCGGGGCCGGCGCGACCGGAGCCCCGTGGCGCGGTGGGGCAGCGATCATGCACTTCGTGCAGAACCCGGGCGATCCGGGTACGAGCGTCTGCCAGCCGCCTCGAGTCGGACCGGGGATCAATCCCGGCTCCTCGCCGGCACTCCGCGCGCGTCGGCACTCGTCCGGATCCTCGCGCCCCACTTCCAGGCTGCCGCGGGCAGCTCCCCAGGAACCGGCCTGCCGCGTGCCGGTATCGCCGGACGAGCGATCACCCGCCCGTCGTCGATCCATGCGGCACGAGCACGACCGAGCAAATCGTCGTGGCGGACGATCCTCGAGATCGGCCTGGCGACCGTGCGGCAGAGCGCGCGCGATCGACGGTGGCGTCGTCAGATCCGGCCCCTCGCTCAGGCGAGTCGGCCGGAGAGGACGGGGTTTCAGCGGTCGTCAAAGCTCGCGACGCTCCAACGACGATAACATGCGCCTCACGCAGGGCGCAAAGCTTAAGCCGCGCCGAGGCCACGCGATGACCGAGCCAAAAGCTCGGTCCTATTTACGTCTCGTGCAACGTCCGGTCGCCGGTTCCGTCAAAACCTCACAGAAGGGGTCGCGCGAGACACGTCCTGAGCGAGCTAGCAACATGCAACTGAACGAAGTAC
>ERZ1370068.9995-contig-8730_pt1 | contig 61652 bp, 73 predicted proteins | sample MGYA00561227_ERZ1370068 | MGnify/ENA primary metagenome ERZ1370068 (study PRJEB38410, sample SAMEA6850437) | metagenome | study: Metagenomic assessment of the ecological functions of the soil: analysis of the soil microbiota associated with the...
CCAGTTGCTGTATTGCTCCTGCGGTCTGACCGCGCGCAACGCGGTCGGTCCGCCCCAGCACGCCTGACTTCACCACGGCATGCTACCGCCTCAACGTGGTCGCCGAGACCGATGGCCGCGGCGCAGTTGATCCAGGCGCTCGCTCCCGAGTTCGGGGTCGCGACGATGCAGGCGCGCGGCGGTGAACCCGATCGACCGCCCCACCCGGTCCGGCGTGCGTCACCTGAGTCCCGGTCGCCGACAACGGCGCGACCTCACCGGCGGCACGCGCAGGGTCTCCGACCTCGCGCGGCGGCTGGAATAAACGTACGGACATCCGCCACGGCGTTGAATTTCCGTGGCGCTTCCATCTCGACGGTCATCCAGTGTCAGGACGCAGCGCGATCACCATCGCAGCGGGCGGCTCCCCGGCGCATAGCCCGAGATTGGCGCTTAATATGCCGGGACCGGACACCAGTATCCCCGCTCCGCAACGCGCCACCCGACCGCGCTGCCGTCCGCCCGATTTTCGAACCCGCTCTCCCGCGCGGCGGTCGGCCCGTCCAAGACAGATATCTGAAAAGATTCCATGACCCTTCGCGCAGGGTTCGGTCGAGCGCGGCTCGTCTGACGCGTTCTTCCTGATTCTCGGCGCGCCAGTGGCCCTGAGCGTCGCGCAGACCCACGCGGACACCCCCTGACACGACGTCGCGCCCGATCCCCAGGTGGTGGAGCCTGCGGCTCGCCGGCATGGCCGGTCTACGACGGTCGACGATCCCCATCACAAGATCTCGTTGTGGGATTCTCGCTGCGCCAACCCGACTGGCGTCCAGGGCGACGATTCGGTGTCGACGATCCAGATCCGCCTGGCGGGCAATGTCGGCGACGTCGAGCCACGTAAAGCGCGGCCCCTGCACCGCCTTCGAGCGGTGTGACTTCGCGACCAACGCGACGCGCGTCGGCTTCGAGATGCGTGGCACCGCCATCCGGGGCCACGGCTCACGGGCTGATCGGCGGTGCTGGGCGGCGTGAGCTTCGATCGCCCCTACGACGCCGGAGTCGAGCAGCGCAGCCACTTCAGCCTCCCGAACGCCAATCTCCATGATATCAAGACCTGGAGAAGATGCCGTCGTCCCCAGCAGCGAGCACATGAAGTGCGCTGCGGCTGTCGACCGCGGCACGCTCGCACTGGTAGACTGAGCGATATCGCGAAGTTTCAGGTTCACCAACGCCGCCAGGCTACGTTCTCGATCAGTCCGGCGAAGCTTCCGCGATCCGCCCAACTACTCGTCCCGGACGAAACCTGGGCGCAAAGCGGCTCGGTGGCGCGTCGTTTTCCTACGACTTCAGGCGCGCCGCTCAGCCACAGCGGGGCGTCGACCTGCTTCAGAACAAGATCCAGCGGCGATAAACGAGGTGTGTCGATACGCCCGAGCAGGACGATCGTCCTCTTCCACCGGTCGGCCAGCGCTGAGCCTGGCCGGCCATGCCGGCACGGCGTCTCGACTGGGGGCTCGACGGCCGCACCTACAAGGCGAGCTCCGACGCGCGGTGGGTGTCTCACGTGATCTCCGCCGGCGTGGGCGGCACCGCCGCTCGACGGGCGCAAGCTCCACCACCGTGAGGAGACCGGCCACGAGTAGGTGCGCGGGCGCCTGCACTACCGGGCTCGGTCAGCTCGATCTCGGCGCCGGCGGCTCGACGCGGACGCAGCGGGATCGAGCTGAGCGCGCCCGCGGTCAACGATCCCGAGCTCGTTCAATCACCTCCGGAACATCATCGTCAACACCGCCGACGTGGGACTCGATAGCCCTTCCCGACAGCGTCGTCGACAACAGCTCGGAAGCTGACCGGACTGGGAGGCGGGAGGAGAGGGCGGCGTACCACCTGCCGTGGCGGTCGGCGATCCTCGCGGCCGAGTACCTCATCACGTCGCACTCGCTCTGGCCAACCAGGACCTCGGCGGGCGATGGCACCCGGGCGCCCAGGCACAGACTGGAACGTCCGCGCGGGTCCTCGAGGTGCCGCGACCCCGCCGCTCACGCTCCGGGGCGGCTATCTCTATCGATGGGGAGATCGCGACGTGCTCATCGCGCAAAAACGAGTACGTCGGGCAACACCATGACGCTCGGATTTGGGCTTGAGCTCCGAGCGCCCGCTGGTCGATCGAGCTGGCCTACTCGGTCGACTGGTTCCAGGCGGACTACGGCGACCCGACGGTCCCAGACGGCGGGGGCACCAGCTCGGGGCTGCCGGCGTGCATCGAGCTTCTGAAGCTCGAGATGTGGGTCGTCGCGCCTGTCGCTAAAACGGGCGCCGGGAGCTCCAGATCTGCTTTGACAGCCCGTGTACCGGCCGATATTCATCTCGACTGGGCGCAACGGGCGCGCCTGACCCAGGCCTCACTGCCTCGCGCCCCGGTTTTTTGTTGCGACTGGTCCCCGCGATCCTCCTCGGACCCGACTCCGGCGGGCTGAAATTTCGAGCCAAGGCCGACGCGCATCATCCCGGCGATTGCGCGAGTAAGCGAAAGCCCACGAAAGAGTTGGGACACAATTTTGCGTTGACAGTGAAGACGACCGTTGGCATGTTGGCCTTGTCCAATCCATCACATCGGTCTTGCACCATTCCCCAGAGGGGTCGACTTCTGATGTTCAGCGAACCGCACGCGCTTGGTCGGGATTTCCTGGGCCGCATGCCTCGTGATCACGCTGAGCTCGACGGTCCTCGCCCAGCAGCCGGGGGCGCCGGCCGCGGAGCCGCAACGGGCCGCATCGTCGGCGCAAGGTCACCGAGGGCGGCAAGACGCCGATCGGCTACGCCAACGTCGTCGTGCTGGGGCTCAAGCGGCGTGCCGACGGACGAGGAAGCGCAACTACGTCATCGCCGGCGTTCCGGTCGGCACGTACTCGGTCCAGGTCCAGGAGGTGGCGCACGGCAAGCTGGTGAAGACCGTGCAGGTCAACGCCGGGCAGACGGCGACCGTCAACTTCGAGTTCGGCGCCGCCAGCTGTCACCAAGACCCTCGAGGAGATCGAGGTGCGGGCCGAGAAGCGAATCGACACCAAGTCGTCGACCACCAAGCAGACCGATGCTCGGCCGAGAAGCTCAAGGAGCTGCCGGTCGACAACTCTGCGCGACGCGGTCGCCACCAAGGCCGGCGTCGTGGCGAGGGCGGCGAGCTGCACTTCCGCGGCGGCCGCGGCGGCGAGGTGAAGTTCCAGTTCGACGGCGTCGAGGCCACCGATCCGCTCTTCGGTCGCGGCGCCAACATCGCCAACCTCGCGGTCGCCGGCACCGACGTCATCTCCGGCGGATTCGACGCCGAGTACGGCAACGCGCCTCTCGGGCGTCGTGAGCGTCAGCACGAAGGAAGGCACCGACCGGCTGGGCGGCGAGGTGCGGTGGGACACCGACCGCTACGGCGATCCCGACCAAGACCTTCGACAACTTCGACCGGTTCACGTTCGGCTTCGGCGGCCCCACGCCGATCAAGAACCTCACCTACTTCGCGACGTACGAGGGCACCTTCACCGACACGTACCTCAAGTCGAGCGTCACCAAGCCGCAGCGCACGCTGCTTCGACTTCATCCAGCTCGGCAACCGCCAGTCGAACCAGATCAACACGCAACTCTCAAGCTCGCCTACCGCGCGAACCCGCGGAACAAGATCACGCTCGAGACCATCAACAACCGCGTCGATCAACACCGCCGTACAACCACATGTGGAGCCGCAAGGGCTTCGTCAGGTGAGCTACGACACCGGTGCACACGCGTCGGCCAGCCGGACAGCTACACGCCGCGCTACGGCAGCTGGTCGTCGACGCAGCTCGACAGCTCGTACACGCCGGTGAACCTGCCGGACCACGTGCCGACCGACTGGACGACCAGTTCCAGTCAGTTCACGGCGGTGTGGACCAACCAGCTCTCGGACAAGAGCGTGTGGACCGCGCGCCTCTCGTCGCTCGACTTCAAGCTCGATCTACGCGATCGGCCGGCAGGCGCCGTGGCAGTACTGGATCCAGAGCCCGTTCTACTGGAGCGGCAACGTCCAGTCCGGCACCGAGAACAATCCCTTCTACGCCACGCACGGCGACTATCCGCGCTACTTCGCAGCGCAACTCGTCGATCTACAACTTGAAGACCGACTTCTCGACCCGGCACTGGAAGCAGCACACGTTCAAGACCGGCATCGACGCGAAGTACAACCGGGTCGAGAACCTGAGCCTCACGCTGCCCGAACGTCGAGACCAACGGCCTGCCGGGCGGCAACCGCTCGGCCTTCACTGAACTACAACCCCGAAGGCGCGGCCTACGTCCAGGACCGCTGGGAGTTCGAGGGCCTGGTGCTGAACGCCGGGCTCCGCTACGACGTGTTCACGCCCGGCGACCAGATCTCGACCGTCGACCTGCGCGAGCGGCAAGCGCTACAAGGAGCAGGTCAGCCCGCGCCTCGGCATCGCGTACCCGATCTCCGACAAGGACGTGCTCAGCTTCCACTACGGCTGGACCTACCAGACGCCGGCGCGCAACGTCATCTTCGAGAACCGCGGCGTCGGCACCAGCGGTCGGCGTGCGGGGCAACCCCGACCTCGAGCCCGAGACCGAACATCGCGTACCAGGCCGGCATGCAGCACCTGTTCTCGCGCGACGTCTCCGGTCAGTTCTGGCGTGTTCTTCCGGGACATCTACGGTCTGATCACCGCGCGGCAGGAGCGCGACGAGTTCGGCAACCTGGTCAACGTGCTACGTCAACGCGCGACTACGCCAGCGCGCGCGGCTTCGAGGCCAGCCTGATCAAGAGCTTCAGCCACAAGTTCTCGGCCGAGGTCAACTACACCTACTCGCTCGCCACCGGCGTCGCCTCCGGATCCCAACCAGGCGCTCCAGTTCTTCAACGGCGGCCGGCTCTACCTGCCGATCTCCGAGCGGCCGCTCGACTGGGACCAGCGCCACACGCTCAGCGTCTCGGGCGCGATCCGCGATCCCGGCAAGTGGGGCGTCCGCATGCTGTGGTCCTACGGCTCGGGCTTCCCGTTCACGCCGACGTTCCGCAACGACCGCCGCGCCGGATCCCAAGCTCGAGAACTCGCGGCGGCAGCCGTCCAAGCTCGAACCTCGCGCTCGACGGCGACAAGTACTACAAGGTGTGGGGCCAGAACGTTCGACGCTGTTCTTCGACGCGCGCAACGTGCTCAACGTCACCAACATCTCGCAGCTCTCCCGGTCGACAACTTCCCCAATCCGTTCATCAACGTGGCGGGTGACGACTACACCATCTACTACACCGAGACCGGGCGCGCCGGCGGCGCCTACCTCCAGGACACGAACGGCGACAACCTCCTCGACTGGGTGCCGGTGCAGGATCCCCGGGTGTACGAGGAAGGCCGTTACGTCCGTCTCGGTTTGAGCGTGACCTTCTGATGGCGCGCCCCGGAGTGGTGACGACACGGGCGGCGGGGTGGCAGGGTGCGCATCGACGGCGTATCATCCGACCGAGCAGAAGCTCCAGCATCGGGCGGGCAGGCTCAGCACGAGCCAGATTCATCGGGCCGATCGTGGGCGGGACGGATCGGCTCAGTCTGCAATCCAACCGGGTACGCCCCGCGAGCGATCGCAGTCGGCCGACAGGGGTTTCATGCTCGAAGGAGGAAACATCGTGAGAAAAACCGTCGCGGCCCTCGGCCTGATCGTGGTGCTGGTGCCCGGCGTGGCTGGTGCGGCCAACATTTTCGAAAGGTCGGCACCTTCGATGGGCAGTTCCTGAAGATCGCGGTCGGGGCTCGAGCCACCGGCGATGGGCGGCGCGTTCGTGGGCGTGGCCGACGACGCGTCGGCGGTATTCTGGAACGCGGCGGGAATCGCCCGCATCGATCCCGACAAGTCGGAGCTGTCGCTCAACCATGCCACCTGGCCCGCCGAGCTGTCCTTCGACCAGATCGGCTACGTGTTCCACCTGAAGCGCATTCCCGGCGCCTTCGGCGTGCACGCCCGCGCGCTGTCGATGGACCCGATGGTCGAGACCACGGCCTTCCAGCCCGACCCCGAGATCGGCACCGGCGCACACCTTCGACGCCGGCATGATGACGCGCGGGCGTCACCTACGCGCGGTCCGTTCACCGACAAGTTCAGCGCCGGCGTGACCGCGAACCTGGTGCACGAGGGTCTGGCCGACCTCTCGCAGCAGACCTTCGCCTTCGACATCGGGACGCTCTACGACGTCGGCACGCTGGGCATGAAGATCGGCATGGCGATCTCGAACATCGGATCGCAGATCAGCTTCATCGATCGCGAGGCGCGCATCCCGGCGATCTTCCGGGTCGGCACGTCCGCGATGCTGCTCCAGTCCGCAGACCAACAAGCTGCTCGGCTCGTTCGAGTTCTCGCATCCGCCCGACAACTCCGAGCGGTTGAACGTCGGCGCCGAGTACGCGTTCCGGAAGTACGTGTTCCTGCGCGGCGGCTACAACATCAACTACGACGCCGAGGGCACTCGCGGCGGGCGCGGGCTTCCGCTTCCCGGTCTCGATCGCCGGGCAGGCCGATCTCGACTACGCCTACACCGACATGAAGGAGCTCGGCGGGGCGCATCGATTCTCCTCAAGTTCATGTTCTGAGAGTCGACCCTTGCCGTTCGACGTTTCACACCACGCGCTCCCGACCGGGAGCGCGTCGTGTTGGGGTGGCGCGTCGCGCCTCCTGCGCCGCGACTCGCCGCCGCCGGCGCCGCATGGAGCGGCGGCACCGCCCGACCTCGGGACCCCTGCCGTGGCGCGTGGGCGGTCGGATCGGATTCACCGTCGACGCGGCCGCGTTTCCCGACACCAGCCGGATACCGCTTCGAGGTCTACGTCCGCATTCCGCCGGCCACGCTCGCCAGTCTGAGCGCGACAGCATCGAGGCGGGACTGCCTCAAGCTCGAGGTCAAGGTCGGCGGGAGCTTCGGCGCGCGCCAGAACAGCGCGAATCAGGAGATCTCGATCACCCGCCAGGACACGTTGGCCGGACTTCGGCAAGGTGGTGCTGTTGCCGGTTCCCGCGAAGCCGGGGCCGCAGCGGCTCCAGGTCAAGCTCGCCGATCTCCAGTCGCGCAAGCACGGGCTCGTTCTACATGGGCCGTCAGGTGACCGAGTCCGGCTCGATCGACGGCACAGTGACGTTCCCCGCTCGCCCAGGCGGGGCGCGACCTCTCCGACATCGAGTTCGCCTGGTCGGTGGACTCGAGCCGCTCCGGAGGCCGCGTTCGATCGGGCGGGGCATCGCATCGTCCCGAACCCGGAGCGTCTCTACGGTCTGTACGCGGACCAGCTCAGGCGCTTCTTCGTCGCGCGCTCGACCAAGAGCGACGTCCGCGCCTGGCACTGGCACCCACGCCTGGATCGCCGATGCCGCGGGACGCTCGGTGGCCGGAGAGCGAGACCACATTCGCGGCGGCGCGCGCGTCGAGGGCAGCTTCACCTTCGATCCTGACCCAGACCCCGGCCGGTGGCTACGACCTCGAGGTCAAGGCCGGGCAGGAAGGTGATCCGGGCGCGCTGACGCGACACGCGCGCTTCAGCGTGGCGTGGCTCGCGCCGGCGTGGTTCCGCAACCCGCGAGACGTCGAGGACGAGGTGCACTTCCTGCTCTCGGGTGCGGAGGACGAGGAGAAGTTCGTCAAGATGGGGGCGGGCGAGCAGGAGCAGTACCTGTCGGAGTTCTGGCGCGTGCGCGATCCGGATCCGGGCACCGCCGAGAACGAGGCGCGGAACACCTTCTTCCGCCGGGTCAGTACGCGAACCGCAACTCCGAGCATCCCGGCGCCGGGCGCGGCATGTTCTCGGACATGGGCCGGGTCTACATCCGCTACGGCGAGCCGAGCGAGATCCTGCGGCAGGTGATCCCCTCCGGCGACAACACGCTGCGCCAGATCATCAACGAGCTCGAGGTCACCGAGGATCGTCCGATCAGCGAGGTCCAGCAGAGGGGTCTCGGCGGCGATATCCGGCCCTTCGAGGTGTGGCTCTACGAGGGTCAGATCGCGCCGCCGTTCGACGCCGATCCCCGCGTGACGCCGCGCATGCACACCAAGCGCGTGGTCTTCCTGTTCGTCGACGAGCACGGGCTCGGCGACTACCGGCTCCGCTACTCGTCGGAATGATGCGCGCCGCGACCGTGGCGGTGATCGCGTCGGTCGCGCTCGCGCGGCCCGTCGGCGCCGTCTCGCCGCCGCGAGCCCCGGCGTCGACTCCCGCCGCGACCGCCGCTCCGGCCGCGGTGGCCGATCGGTTCCTCGAGCAGTACGCGGCGACGAACCGGCTCTCGCTGGGCCAGCCTCGCGGCATCCAGGTCACGCCCGGCGGCGACGCGGTGCTGTTCGTGCGCTCTGGACCGCGCAGCTTCGTCCACGACCTCTGGACCTACGACGTCGCCACCGGTCGCGAGCGAGTCCTGCTCACCGCCGAGGCGATCCTTCGCGGCGCCGAGGAGACGCTCACGGTCGAGGAGCGGGCGCGCCGCGAGCGCACGCGCTCGGCCTCGCGCGGGATCGCCGAGTTCCGGCTCTCCGAGGACGGGCGCCGCATCCTGGTGCCGCTCACCGGCCGGCTGTTCGTGATCGAGCGCGAGACCGGGAAGAGCGTGGAGCTCGAAGGCGAGCGGGGAGCGCCGATCGATCCCCAGTGGTCGCCCGACGGGCGGCACGTCGCGGTGGTGCGCGACGGTGACCTGCGCGTCATCGACGTCGCATCACGGGCCGAGCGCCGCCTCACCACCGGAGGGTGCGACACCGTCTCCCACGGTCTGGCCGAGTTCGTCGCCCAGGAGGAGATGGGTCGGCAGACCGGCTACTGGTGGTCGCCGGACGGTGCCAGGATCGCCTACGAGACGGTGAACACCGGTGGCGTCGAGGAGCTGCACATTCAGGATCCCGCGCACCCGGAGCGGGCCCCGAGCTCGTTCCGCTATCCGCGCGCCGGCGGACGGAACGCCGAGGTCGGGCTCGAGATCGTCGACGTCACGGGGGATCGGCGACGCCGGTGACGTGGGATCGGCGAAAGTACCCTACCTCGCCAAGGCGGTGTGGCGGCCGAACGCGCCGCTGACCATCCTGGTCCAGAATCGCCGCCAGACCGAGCAGGCGCTGCTCGCCGTCGACGATCGCACGGGTGTGACCCGCGTTCTCCTCTCCGAGCGCGACGCGGCGTGGCTCAACCTCGCCGAGAACTCGCCGCGGTGGCTCGCCGACGGGCAGGCGTTCGTGTGGATGACCGAGAGCCGTGGGACGTGGCAGCTCGAGCTGCGCTCGAAGCACGGTGGCCTGATCCGCGTGCTGACGCCGCCGAGCTTCCGCCTGTTCGAGCTGATCGACGTCGACTGACCACGCGCGTCGCCTGGGTGCGCGGCGGGGACGATCCACGCAGTCCCGGCTGTTCCGGGTCGCGCTCGGACCGTCGGGTTCCGGCGGCGGCGCCCCGCGCATGCCCCACCGGCGGGAGGAGATCGGCGAGCACGACGCGGTGTTCGCGAAGAGCTTCCGCATCCGGGTCGAGTCGTTCGCGCCCCCGACGCGGCGCCGACAAATTGGGTGGTCGACGCCTCGGGTCAGAAGCTGGGAACCCTGCGGTCGGTGGCCGAGGAGCCCGCGATCGCGCTGCACCAGAGCTTCGAGACCGTGGGCTCGCGGGACTACCGCGCGACCGTGTACTGGCCGAAGGACTTTCGCGCCGGCGAGCGCTACCCGGTGATCCTCTCGGTCTACGGTGGGCCTCACTCGAACCAGGTGACGCGGGCGCGCAATCGCGGACTCTTGAACCAGTGGTTCGCGGACCGCGGCTTCATCGTCGCGTCGCTCGACGGCCGGGGCACGCCGCGCCGCGGACGCGCGTGGGAGCGGACGATCCGCGGCGACCTGATCGCGGTGCCGCTCGCCGATCAGGTCGACGGGCTGCGCGCGCTGGCGGGCCGTCATCCCGAGATGGATCTCGGCCGCGTCGGCGTCTACGGCTGGTCGTTCGGCGGCTACTTCTCGGCGATGGCGACGCTGCGCCGCCCCGACGTGTTCCGCGCCGGCGTCGCCGGCGCGCCGGTGGTCGACTGGCGCGATTACGACACCTACTACACCGAGCGCTACATGGACCTGCCCGAGCTGAACCCGCGCGGCTACGCGGCGGCCTCGGTGCTGACCTACGCGGACCGCCTCGAGCGGCCGCTCCTGGTGCTGCACGGCACGGTCGACGACAACGTCTACTTCATGAACAGCATGAAGCTGGTCGACGCGCTGTTCCGTGCCGGCAAGCCGTTCGAGTTCGTGCCGCTGTCGGGACTCACCCACATGGTGCCGGACCCGCTCGTGATCTCGCGCCTCTACGGGCGCATCGCGACGTTCTTCGAAAGAATCTGAGCGCCGAGCCGGCCAGCGGTCGTCCAGCGCCGTAAACGCGCGCACGGCTTGACCGCGCGCGCGCGCGTGGTCCATATTCCGCGCCGCTCTCACGCACCGCCACTTCCCACGTCCACGTCCGTCGGAGGCTGCCCTTGGCGACACGGATCGGCATCAACGGGTTCGGCCGCATCGGCCGGCTGGTGGTTCGCGCCGCCATGAAGCGGCGTGCGCCGCTGGAATTCGTCGCCGTCAACGACCTCACCGACGCCAAGACCCTCGCGCACCTCCTGCGCTACGACTCGGTCCACCGCACCTGGCCCGAGGTCGGGCCGGCGGCTGACGGCGCGATTCCGATCGGCGGGACGCGGATCAAGGTGCTGAGCGAGAAGGACCCGACGAAGCTCCCCTGGAAGGACCTCGGCGTCGAGCTCGTGGTCGAGGCCACCGGCCGCTTCACCGACCGCGCGGGCGGTGCGCAGCATCTCGCCGCCGGCGCGCGCGCGGTGCTGATCTCGGCTCCGGCAAAGGACGTCGATCTGACCTTCGTGATCGGCGTCAACGACGACCAGCTTCGACCGCGCCAAGCACACCGTGGTGAGCATCGGCTCGTGCACCACCAACGGTCTCGCCCCGGTGGCCAAGGTCCTGCACGACACCTTCGGGATCGAGCACGGCCTGATGACCACAATCCACGCCTACACCAACGACCAGAACGTGCTCGACTTCCCGCACAAGGACCTGCGGCGCGCGCGCGCGCGGCGGTCAACATGATCCCGACCTCGACCGGCGCCGCCAAGGCGATCGGCCTGGTGCTGCCCGAGCTCAAGGGCAAGCTCGACGGCATCTCGGTGCGCGTCCCGGTGATGGACGCCTCGCTGGTCGATCTCGTCTGCCGCGTCCTCAAGGCCACCGACGCCACTGCGGTGAACGCGGCGATGAAGGACGCGTCGGAGAAGCGGCTCAAGGGCATCCTCGAGTACTGCACCGACCCGATCGTCTCGAGCGACGTGATCGGCAACCCGGCGAGCAGCGTGTTCGACTCGCTCTCGACCAACGTCCTCGACGGCAAGCTGATCAAGATCCTGGCGTGGTACGACAACGAGTGGGCGTTCTCGGAACGCGATGGTCGACGCGCTGATCAAGATGGCCGGCTGATCCGGCCGGACCCGGGAACGTGGCGAGCGCGAAGCAGGGTCTGCAGCGGATCGATGCGAGCGGCAAGCGCGTGCTCGTGCGCGTCGACTTCAACGATGCCGATCAAGGACGGCCAGGTCGCGGACGACACGCGCATCGTCGCGTCGCTGCCGACCATCCGCTACCTGCTCCAGCGCGCGCGCGCGCGTGATCCTGATGTCGCACCTCGGCCGCCCCAAGGGCGGCCCCGATCCCAAGTACGGCATGAAGCCGGTGGCGACGCGCCTCGAGCGGCTGCTGCGCATGCCGATCGCCTTCGCCGACGATTGCGTCGGCCCCGACGCCGAGCAGAAGGCCCAGGCGCTGAAGGACGGCGAGGTGCTGCTGCTCGAGAACCTGCGCTTCCACCCCGAGGAGGAGGCCAACGATCCCGGCGTTCGCGCGCCGCCTCGCCGCGCTCGGCGAGATCTACGTCAACGACGCGTTCGGCACCGCGCACCGCGCGCACGCCTCCACCGAGGGCGTGCCGCGACTCCTCAAGCCTGCGGTCGCCGGGTTCCTGATGCAGAAGGAGCTCGAGTACCTGGGTCGCGTCCTCCACGATCCCGGAGCGGCCGTTCATCGCGGTGCTCGGCGGCGCCAAGATCTCGGGCAAGATCGACGTCATCGACGTCGCTGCTCGGGAAGGTCGATCGGCTGCTGATCGGCGGCGCGATGATGTTCACCTTCTTCCGCGCGCAGGGGAAGGCCACCGGCAAGTCGCTGGTCGAGGAGGATCGCATCGAGGTCGCGAGATCGGTGCTCGCACGCGCGAAGGAGCGCGGCGTCGAGATCGTGCTGCCGGTCGACTGCATCGCGTCGACCGCCGCGGATGGATCGGCGTCCGCCCGCCTGACCGCGGTCGATGCGGCTCGCGGCGGACGAGATCGGCGTCGACATCGGGCCCGCCACGCTCGCGCAGCTTCGCGCGCGACGCTGCGCGACGCGAAGACCGTGCTGTGGAACGGGCCGATGGGGATCTTCGAGATGCCCGGCCTTCGCCGAGGGCACGCTCGGCGTCGCGCGCGTGCTGGCGGACGGCTGCGAAGCGCGGCGCCGTGGTCGTGGTTGGCGGCGGCGACTCGGTGGCGGCGGTCCAGCAGTCGGGGCTCGCCGAGAGCTTCACCGCACCTGTCGACCGGCGGCGGCGCCTCGCTCGAGTTCCTCGAAGGCAAGGAGCTGCCGGGCGTGGCCGCGCTCGACGACGCGAAGGGCTGATGCGAGGGAGACTCGTCGATGCGTGACGCCTGGCCGCGGCGCCGCGCCTGGTCGCGGGCAACTGGAAGATGCACAAGCACCGCCGCCGAGAGCGGGAACCCTCGCGCGCGAGATCGTCGAGCTGATGCGCGCGCGTCCCGCGACGCGAGGTGGCGATCTGCCCGCCGTTCACGGCACTCGAGATCGGTGCGCGGGCGTCGTGCGCGGCACCGCGCATCGCATCTCGGCGGCCAGAACCTGCACCCGGAGACGTCAGGGCGCCTTCACCGGCGAGATCTCGGGCCCGATGCTGCGCGGCGCTCGGCTGCCGCTTCGTGATCGTCGGGCACTCCGAGCGCCGCCACGGCATGGGCGAGGACGACGCCACGGTCGCGCGCAAGCTGCGCGCCGCGCTGCGCGACGAGCTCACGCCGATCGTGTGCGTGGGGAGACGCTGGCCGAGCGCGAGGCCGACCGCACCGCCGAGACGCTCGTGCGTCAGGTCACGACGGCGTACGACCGACCTCGGTCACGCCGCCGACGCGAGGCCACCGTGATCGCGTACGAGCCGGTGTGGGCGATCGGCACCGGACGCGTCGCCACGTCCGAGCAGGCGCGCGACGCGCATCGCATGATCCGCGTCACGCTCGACCGCGTCGTCGGCGCCGGCGCCGGCGAGCGGGTGCGCCATTCTCTACGGCGGCAGCGTCAACGCGCGGGAACGCGGCCGGCGCTGTTCGTCGAAGGAGGAGACTGGACGGCGCGCTGGTCGGCGGAGCGTCGCTCGAGGCCGCCTCGTTCTGGAAGATCGCGGTCGCCGCGGCCTCCGGATGAGGACGCCGTCATGGTTGACGCGACCCGCGGGCCCATTGATAGGTTCCCGGCTCGCCTCGCGTCACGCGATCGCGCTCGCTCCCGCTCACAGTCATTCCGAGGAAGCTCATGTACATCGCGTTCTGCTGGTCCTGCATCTGATCATCTGCATCGGGCTCATTGCCGTGGTGCTGGTCCAGTCCGGCAAGGGCGGTGGGCTCGCGGGCGGCGCGTTCGGCGGCTCGGCCCAGACCGTGTTCGGCGGCCGCGGCGCGACCGACTTCATCACGCGCGCCACCATGATCCTGGGCGGCGCTGCTTCTTCGTGACCTCGCTGCTGCTGGCGCTCCTGTCGAGCGGCGCGGTGCGCACCTCGCGCAGCCTGCTGCAGGAGGAAGCGCGTCGGCCCGCCCCCGCGGCCGTTCCGCCGGCGCCGGGAGCCACGCCACCGTCGGCCGGCGGCCGTACGCCAGCGCCGAGCACCGGAGCGCCCAGCGCCGCGCCGAGCCAGCCCGCTCCCGCGAAGCCCGCTCCCGCGAAGCCCCGCGCCGGGCACAGCCGCCGAAGAGCGGCGGCCAGTAGGCGGACGCTCGCGTTCCGTGTTCAAACGTTTGCCCGGGTGGTGGAATTGGTAGACACGTACGTTTGAGGGGCGTATGGGGAAACCCGTGCGAGTTCAAATCTCGCCCCGGGCACCACACACGAGAGGCCACGTCGAGCGACGTGGCCTCGACGATTTTGACTTGCGAAGCATTGCCACCCGATCAAGTTCCGGCGCTCCTTTTCCGATGTGTTCTTCCCAGCGTGGCAGTATGATCGTTGCGTTCGGGCAGTCCCAGTCGCCATGGATCGGCGGCACCTTCCGCGTATCTCGCGCGGTGGTCTTGGCGCACCTCGCGTGCGAAATGGCCAGACGGCAAGAGGCATCGGGGGCTTACCTAATGCAACCGAGTGATCGGTGGGTCCACACGAGGCGGTGCGTTTCCGGGACGGTTAGTGCCGGCCTCAGTGCTGGCATTGGTGCTCACGGGACACCTGCCGGCGCCGCCGAACCGCTATTTCCTCCCGCCCTCGAGACGGGAGCCCAGCCCCAATCCGTGGCGATCGGCGATTTGAACGGCGACGGCAAGCCCGACCTGGCGGTGGCGAACTACAATTCCAACACGGTCTCGGTGCTGCTCGGCAACGGCGACGGCAGCTTCGCGCCGCGGACCGACTTCGCGACCGGGAAGCCAGTCCCTATCTCAGTGGCGATCGGCGACCTGAACGGCGACGGCAAGCCCGACCTCGGGGTGCGCGAACTACGTCTCCACAGACGGTCTCGGTGTTGCTCGGCAACGGCGACAGGCACCTTCGCGGCGCAGACCGACTTCGCGACGGGAGGCTTTCCCGTCTCGGTGGCGATCGGTGACCTGAACGGCGACGGCAAGCCCGACCTGGCGGTGGCGAACTACAACTCCAACACGGTCTCGGTGTTGCTCGGCAACGGCGACGGCGACTTCGCGTTGCGGACCGACTTCGCGGCCGGAAGCTATGCCCAGTCCGTGGTGATCGGCGACCTGAACGGCGACGGCAAGCCCGACCTGGCGGTGGCGAACTACAACTCCAACACGGTCTCGGTGCTGCTCGGCAACGGCGACGGCACCTTCGCGCCGCGAGCCGACTTCGCGGCGGGAGCCAGTCCCCAGTCCGTGGCGATCGGCGACTTGAACGGCGACGGCAAGTCCGACCTGGCGGTGGCGAACTACTACTCCAACGTGGTCTCGGTGCTGCTCGGCAACGGCGACGGGCACCTTCGCGCCACCGACCGACTTTGCGACCGGAAGCTATCCCTCCTCCGTGGCGATCGGCGACCTGGACGGCGACGGCAGGCCCGACCTCGTTGTGGCGAACTACTATTCCAACACGGTCTCGGTGTTGCTCGGCAGCGGCGACGGGACCTTCGCGCCGTGGACCGTCTTCGCGACCGGAGGCGGTCCCTCGTTCGTGGCGATCGACGACTTGAGCGGCGACGGCAAGCCCGACCTGGCGGTGGTGAACCTCGACTCCTACACGGTCTCGGTGTTGCTCGGCAACGGCGACGGGACCTTCCGGGTGAGGACCAACTTCGCGACGGGAAGCCGTTCCTACTCTGTGGCGATCGGCGACTTGAACGGCGACGAAAAGCCCGACCTCGTGGAGGCGAACTCCAACTCCAAGACGGTCTCGGCGTGGCTCGGCGACGGCGACGGGACCTTCCGGGCGATGACCGACTACGCGACGGGAAGCGGTCCCGTTCCGGTGGCGATCGGCGACTTGAACGGCGACGGCAAGCCCGACCTGGCGGTGGCGAACGACACCTCCAATACGGTCTCGGTGCTGCTCGGCAACGGCAACGGGACCTTCGCGCCGCGGACCGACTTCGCGACCGGAAGCAGTCCCCGCTCCGTGGCGATCGGCGACTTGAACGGCGACGGCGAGCCCGACCTCGGCGGTCGCGAACTACATCTCCCACACGGTCTCGGTGTTGCTCGGCAACGGCGACGGGACCTTCGCGCCGCGGACCGACTTCGCGATGGGAAACGGCTATCCCCAGTCCGTGGCGATCGGCGACCTGAACGGTGACGGCAAGCCCGACCTGGCGGTGGCGATCTACAACTCCAACGTGGTCTCGGTGTTGCTCGGCAACGGCGACGGGACCTTCGCGCCGCGGACCGACTTCGCGACCGGAAGCCTTTTCCCCAGTCCGTGGCGATCGGCGACCTGAATGGCGACGAAAAGCCCGACCTGGCGGTGGCGAACTACAATTCCAACACGGTCTCGGTGTTGCTCGGCAACGGCGACGGCGACGTTCGCGCCGCGGACCGACTTCGCGACCGGAAGCTTTGCCGTCTTCGTGGCGATCGGCGACCTGAACCGCGACGGCAAGCCCGACCTGGCGGTGGTGAACTCCAGTTCCAACACGGTCTCGGTGTTGCTCGGCAACGGCGACGGCGAGCTTCGCGCCGCGAACCGACTTCACGACGGGAGTCGGTCCCCAGTCCGTGGCGATCGGGCGATTTGAACAGCGACGGCAAGCCCGACCTGGCGACGGCGAACTTCAACTCCGCCACGGTCTCGCTGTTGCTGAATCGTGGGACGACCGGAACAACCGCTGTCATCGGTCCGGTGGCGGACATCGCGGGGAGCGCCCTGACGCTGGTGGGACCGAATCCAACCGCGGGGGGATCCAGATCCAGTATGCGGTGGCGCGCGCCGGGGCGGGTGCTGCTCGAACTGCTCGACGTCGGTGGACGAGTGGTCGCCATCCTCGCCGACCGGATTCAGGGTCCGGGTCGGTTACGCGGGCCGCGTGGGACGGAGCGGATCGGCATCGGGCGGGTGCCGCCTGAATCTACCTGGTTCGGCTCGCGGCGGCCGATCGTGTGTCGGTGAGGAAGGTCGCGGCAATCCGTTAGCTGGGCCACCTGGTCGACGTCACGGCCGTCGCGTCAGGACGATCCTCGATCAGCGTGAACTTGCGGCCGGTGAGCACCGGGCCGACGTGACGCGTTGGCCAGAAGCTTGCCAGCAGGCATCTACCGGCTGCGCCTTGCGGAAGGGTCGCGGTCAGTGGCGCGAAGGGTGGTCGTGCTGCCTGATCCGGCACGGGACGGGGACGGGTTTCGATTTGTTCGAGTCCCCGTGCACGGGGTGCACGGAATGGCACGTCGACCGCCACCGTGCGTGTGCACTTTTCGCACGTTCCGCACGGTGACGATCAGCTTCCGGGATTCAAATCTCGCCCCGGGCACCACAAACAAGAGGCCACGCGCGTCAGGCGTGGCCTTTTTGATTTCAGTGGGTTCCGCGGTCATGCACTGAGTCTCTCACCGGCGAACACCTCGGGTTCACTGAATCATGACGGCTCTTCGAGCGGCGCGCTGCGCTCCGGCCGTGACCGAGAGCCAGTAGACGCCCGGGTGCAGCCGGACGCCGTCCTCGCCCCGACCGTCCCAGGTCGTGGTGTGCGGGCCGGCGGCATGACCCGCGTGGGCGCGAGCACGCGCACCTGCCGTCCGGAGGGATCGAAGATCTCGATTGTCGTGGGCGCGGCGTGAGGCAGCACGTAGTCGACGGTGAAGCCGGCCCATGAAGGGTTCGGCCGGGGGTCCATCAGCCAAGACGCGGTCGGAGAGGCCAGGCCGGGACGGCTGTGGGGTAGGCGCCGCCCAGCTGGTTGTAGAGCACGGCGATGAACGTGTCGGCGTTGTTCACACCGGAGCCACCCGCGACGATGAGCTCCGGGCGGCCATCGCCGCTCCAGTCGCCGACGCCGAGCACGTTGCCATTCTTGAACCCAAACTTCCGCGCGCTGTCGAAGCGTGCCGTTCCCATGACCGAGCAGAACGGTGGCACCATCGTTCGCGATGACGACATCCGGATGACCGTCACCGTTCACGTCCGCGATCTCTTTCGGTCCAGATACTGATACCAATCCGAACGCGAGATTCACCGGCGGACCGAACGTCCCATCGGGGTTCTGGAACAAGAGAACCAAGGTGCTCGGGCTCGAGCCGCACACGATGTCGGGCCGCGAGTCACCGTTGAGATCGCCGATCGCGGGGGACGCAGGAATGGATAGGGAAAGTCGATCTTGGGATCGAAGTAGCCGTCTCCGACGGACAGAACGATGGACAGCGTATTGTTGCCGACGAACACGACATCCGCCAGTTGGTCATTGTTGAGGTCCGCGCAGGCGATCGCCGAGACACTTCCGCTCGATGCAACGTCGAGACGCGGGCCGAGGCTTCCATTTCCCAGGCCCAGCAAGACCGACACTCCCGGGACATTCCCGCCGGAGACGACGACGTCGAGTATTCCATCCCCGCTCACGTCGCCGATCGCCACGTAGTAGCCGCTACCGGACACATTGGGCAACGGGTAATCCGTGGCGGCGCCGAACCCGCCGTGGCCGTCACCGAGCAGCACCGAGAACTTGGCGCTGGCGCTCGAGGTCCCCACCACCAGATCGAGATGATGATCGCCGTTTGAGATCGGCGGTCCGGATCGAGATGACGCGGGATGAGTAGAGGAAGTCCCGCTGGCCGCCGAACCCGGCGAGGCCGTAACCACGAACGAGCGAAATCCTCGTGTAACTGCTGTTGGTCACGGCGTCGAGGTGCCCGTCCCCGTCGAAATCACCGATCGCCAGCCCGTTGGCGCCCGGAAGGTCGTGGATCTGATATCCGGGTCGACGACGTGTGTGCCGAGGGGCGCGCCGCGGTTCGGTAGCAGTACCGCGAGCCTCCGGATCCGTTCATGGCGGCATCGAGATGACCGATCCTCGTTGAGATCGCCGATCATCAGATTCGAGGGGTCGGTTCCGGCATAGATCGTAGTTCGACGCGCCCAGCCCTCCGTTCCCATCCCCAGGCAGGAGGGACATTCCCCGAAGGATCCGAGCGCGACGTCCGGCTTGCCGTCCTCCGTCATGGTCGACGCGATCCGCGGTTGCTGCGGGCCGTTCCGAGGTCGCATAGGTCGTCGCGTCTCCGAACGTTCCGTTGGCGTTCCCGAGGCGCACCTTGATGGTCGTGGCGGGCAGCTGCCGCCGCCGATCGTCGACGTGACGAGGTCGAAGTGACCGTCACCGTTGAGATATCGCCAGAGCGTCATGTAAGCCTGAGACATCGAGTAATGGGCGGGTAACCCAAAGTTCCCGCCTCCGGTTCCGGAAACACCGTGACCTCGTAGCTGTTGATCCCACCAGGGCTTCGAGGGTTTCCGTCGCCGTTCAAGTCGGCGAGGATGATACGGTTGCAATCCCCGAGCGTGGGATAGTCCGTCTTCGGCTGCAGCGTCCCCGTCGCCGTTGCCGAGCAGCACCGAGAACAACGAGGGGTTGCGAGCGAAGTGCACCACCGCGACATCCGAGCTTGCCGTCCCCGTTCACGTCCCCGATCGCGGAGGCGGTCGGTCCTTGGTTGTCGGGAAAACTGGTACCAGGTCCGAACGACCCGTCTCCGACCCCGAGGAAGACCCAGATCTTTCCTTGACCGTAGGCGGGGAACTCGGTGAGCACGAGATCGAGATGATGGTGTCCCCGTTGAGGTCGCCGAGGTTTACCGACCCGGACTGTCCCGACATGGGATAGTCATTGTGGCTCGAGAACACGCCGCTTCCGTCGCCCAGGAAGACCGAGTAACCACGAACGGGGTAGCCGATCGACACGAGATCAAGGTGTCCATCGCCGTTGAGATCACCCATGGCGATGTCCGACGTCCTTTTTCGAGCTGTCGGCGTCGTACTGGAAAAAATCGCCGGTGAACATCGGCGGAGCGGCGTGGGAAGAGTTCGAAAGCGCGGTCGACAGGGCCGCGGTGCACACGGCGAGCGCGAATGAGGCTCGGCACTCGCGACCAGGAAGCGGAGTACGACGCTCACGGCATACCTCCGGAAGGGCGCTGGCGCTCCCTCGCGAGGGGGACGGGAAAGAGCCGATGGGCGCCGCGAGGTCACAAATGGTACCGCCGACGTATTCGCGTCGTCCACTAGCGACGATCACCGCGATTCAAATCTCGCCCCACCACGAACGTAAAGGCACTCGAAGGAAGCCGCGGTGATTCTTGTGCCGAACTTGTGCCGCGACCATTCTTCGGAAGTGCGCCATCGGTCATGTCTGACGGTCGGCTGCGAGACCGAAGGCCCCGCTACTGGCTCGTTGCGACGAATGGTGCGCGGTGGTCGCAACCGGGATTCCCATTCAAATCTCCGCCCCGGGCACCACAGTGGACCCCGCGTTCGCGAAGATGCGAGCGCGGGTTTCTTATTTGCCCTGACCGTGCACGGGGTGGGGCATACCATCGTTCGTGAGATTTCCAATCTCCCACGGTCCGCGACCGCTATCCCTTCGTACGGCCGCCAGACCCTCGGCTGCGCGCGTCGCGAGGTTCGGTGTGCGCCGGAACGCGAGGATGATCCGTATGAATCGCAGATGTCTCTGGTTGCTGATCCTTGGAGCTACCTGTCTCGCTTCTCATCCCGTTTCCGCCAACTGGCCGTCGAGCGGAGTGCCGCTGTTCTCGACCCCTGACTTCTGGTTTCTCCCAAAGCCGTTTCGGACGGGCGCGGGCGGGGCCGTCGTTACTCTCGCCAATCCGGGTTTAGTCCTCCACACTCAGCGCATCGACGTCGACGGCAACATCCGGTGGGGGAAGGACGGCGTTGCGGTGGGTCCCACCGCCACGACCCCGTTCGATCTATCCGCCGACGGGATCGGCGGCGCGTACCTGGTCTGGACGGACACCCGCGCTCCGGATCCTTGTGCAGCATCTGACCGCCGAGCGGGCCCCAATGGCCGGGATTGGTCGTGAGCAATTCCGGCAGGGACGCGAGGATCCCTCGCGGACGGCACGGGGGTGCCATCGCTGCGTGGGACATATGGCACCTTAGTCCACGCCCAGCGGGTGAGTCCGACGGGAAGTCTCGTGTGGAACGGGGCGGGCGTTCCGTTGGTCAGGCGGGAGGCGAAGGGGTCTACGTCCAGGAGCATCGTGCTCGATGGTGCGGATGGAGCGTACTTCTTTATTGGCGATTACAACTCGCACCCTCATCCAGCACGCGTGTGCCGTGTCAGCGGCTCGGGTGTTCTCTCTGACTCGGACCGTGCCGCTGGGGCGGATGCCATCCGTCCGGTCGGAACTTCGGATGGCTCTGGTGGTGTGCTCTTGGCGTGGGCGTTCGACGCCTGGTACGCGCAGCGACTGATTCCGCCGGCGACATGCTGTGGACGACGCCAGGCGTCACGCTGATCGCGCCCATCAACTACATCTCCGGCTTTAACTCGGCTCTGGTACCGGACGGCAGAGGGCGGCGCCGCCTTCCTGACCGCGGCCTATAGCAGAGGCATGCGTGTGAGCGGGAACGGCAGCTTGCTATGGTCACCACCCAGCGGCGTTCTCGTGTTCGGCACCGGACATGACTTCAACAGCTCGAACGCAGATGATGCAGTCCGATGGAACCGGAGGGTAACGTCGCCCTCGGTCTCGACGAGTACTCCGACTCGCTCTACGCGCAACGCCTCAGCCCGGCGGGTGATCGAGCTATGGTCTGACGACGGCATGCCGGTGGCCGGCACATGGTTATCCCGCCTTGGTATCCGCTGGCGACGGCGGCGCGATGTACTTCTTCAAGGATTTTACCGACCCCAACTCGAACCGGTCGATCATACCCATGGCGCAGCGCATCTTCCCACCTGGACCGGTCGCTACGCTGCTGGCCCAGTTCGACGCGACCCGCACCGAGCATGGCATCGAGCTGCGCTGGAGATTCAACGAGGCAGCAACGGGTCGAGAGTGTGGACCTGGAGCGCAGCATGCAGGTCGCCGGACCGTGGTCCGAGGTTGCCGCCGAAAGGCACGACGAGTCCGGCGTTACGGTCGTGCTCGATCCGGGGTGGACGCAAGTCGCGAATACTTCTACCGGCTCGTCGCGCGCCTCGCGGATGGAAGCCAGACCGTATTCGGCCCGGTTTCCGCCCCCGGCCGCGAGATCTCCTCCCAGAGTGGAGATCATGTTCGTCCCGCCCAATCCGAGCTCCGGGCGTGCACAGGTCGATTACGTCGTCTCGCGCGCGGTCGCGTCCGCCTGGAGGTGGTGGACGTCTCCGGCCGGGTCGCGGCGACGCTCGCCGATGGCGTTCAGGCTGCCGGGCGCCATGTCGCCTCCCGATGGCGCGGGCACCCGGTGAACAGCTCCATCCGGGACTCTATTTCGTCCGCCTGACCGCGCCGGATCGAGCTTCCGTGAGGAAATTTGCCGTCATCCGGTGAGGGATCGTGCCGTCGCGGTCCATCCCTCTTGTCCGAGAATTTGTCCGAGAACTCCCGTGCGCAGCGTGCACGCGGTGTACGACGACCGCCGCCGGGGGCGTGCACTTCTTCGCACGGTCCGCACGGCGGCGATCGTCTTCGGGATTCAAATCTCGCCCCGGGCACCACGAACGAAGAGGCCACGCCGGTCGGGGTGACCTCACGATGTCAAAGCGTTGACCGACCATAGGCCACATGCTTGTCCGGTTCCGCGCCTGACTCCCGTTCATCGCCCTCGCCGTCGGGACGATCGCGCTCGGCCTCGTGGTGCGTCGGGCCGGCGCCGCGCTCGGACCGACGGCGCGCGACTATCTCGGCGATGTGCTCTGGGCGACGATGATCACCTGGTGGGTCGGCGCGCTCGCACCACGCGTTGCTGCGCACCCGCGGCCCGTGGCCCTGGCGATCTGCTTCGCGGTGGAGACGAGCCAGCTCGTTCATGCCCCTGGCACTTCGACGCCCTGCGGGGCACGACGGCCGGTCAACTCGTCCTCGGGAGCGGCTTTCGACCCGCGTGACCTCGCTGCGTACGCGCTCGGCGTGCTCGTCGCAGTCGGCCTCGAGGGTGCTGCCCGGCGACTCCGCTCCGGCTGAGCGCATGTCGAAGGCGAAAGTGCAGGCGCGGGCAAGCCCTGTCACCCCACAAGAGATCGACCTCGCCCGTTGGCGGTGTGGATTGCATGCGTGAATCGGGATGCGTCGGGCGATCAGTTGAGACCACTCGTGACGATCGGGGCTGATCCAGCCGGATCGCTCGCAATGAAGTCCCGAGGCTTCGGGCCGAGGAGCCTGAGTGCGGCACGGACGCGATCCTCGAGCGTGGCGACCGGGAATGTCTCCGAGAGCGAAGCGATGCGACGAGCTCGCTCGCCTCGGACCCCGAGATTCCGCAGGACGGCCAGCACGTCCCTGAGCCTGCTCCCCTGGCTTCCGCGCACGCCCCGGTCTCGGCCGCGACGCGCTGCCTGCCGCTGCGCGCGCTTTAGCCGCACGCCGCGCCTCTGGCGTCTCTCTTCCATGAACCCCACACCGAACACGCGCTCGGCCTCGAACTGGTTGTGCGCCCTGCAAAGAAGCCGGATGCCTTCAACGGTCGCCTTGCCACCCCGCGCGACGGGATCCACGTGATCGAACTCGAGTAAGTCACTCGCGGGCAGCGCTCGCCGGTCTCGCTCACGAACGTGCAACGGCCTTGATCCTGTTCACAGACGCGACGCCTCACGTCGGCCGGAATATGCCGAGGATCATCGATCCCTACGCCCCGCACGGGGTCGCGAGCTCGCGGCGAACCTCCGCTCGAGGCTGACTGACGAGCGGCCAGGAGCGCTCGATCGATGACTTCGACGAGGTCACCATTGGGCACACTGCGGCTCAGCAGGGCTTGGGCGTATCGAAGCGTGTCGTAAGTCTCCTGGCCGATCATGACCTGGAGCGCGAATCGTTGGGGAGCGAGCGACCGACCTTGGCTCGGTCTCAAAGCTTCAACTGGCCCCGGGGCCAGTTGAAACGTGTCCGCATCGGCCCCGGCCCCTCGACTCGGCCGCGCGGCCAGCTGCTCGGGGATTCCATCGACCGGTTGGGCCGGTGGGGCCTCGGGAATCGCGTGCGCCAGCAGCCGCTCGATCTCGGATCGGGTCTGGTGGGCGGCGGCGGAAAGGAGTTCCTTGCGCGGAGTCCTGGCGGGAGATGAGGCTTCAAGAGAATGACTGCGCTCAGATTCAGCCGGCCATCGGCGACCATCTCGTAGATTGCTGGGAAGTCCCTGGCGGCACGAGCCACGCGGATTCGCTTGAACGCCGCGTCATCGGACATGTGGAGCTTGCGGATGCAGTAGTCGAGCATCGACGGACAGGCCGCCGGCAGGTAGAGCTCTGCGCGCATCGACCTCGGCCAGATGAGCCAGCAGCTCCGCCGTGGTGGCGCGATCGCGAGCGGCGAGCGAGGAGAGACCGGAGAGCAGCGCGTTGTCGCTGAGATGCGAGAGCGAGTAGCAAGGCATGGCGACATCCATCCGCGGGGGCGGGACGCGGGGGCGTCGAGCTCCGTTTGTATCACGAGGGGATTCGGCGCTCGTAGCGCGTCATGAAGGCCATGGCGGAGCTGCGTTGTCGAGTTTTTCGCGAGTCGGAACGTTGGTCGCGTCTGCGGCTATGGCACGCGCTCTGGAGCGCGCACCGCACGAGCATCCGAGGACCTGGACCGTTAAGTGTCCCGACGAGCGTCAAGGACATTCTCGTATCAGAATTGGGTAATTGTGTGACAGATCGCGCCAGCTACGTGGGGTAACACCCGAGGGCACGATGGGCGGATGTCCGAACGCGTGAAGTACGTAGCCGAGTCGTGATGGCAGCTTCACCAACCTGGGCGGCTGGATCAGAACGGCCGACGCACATCTCTATGGAGTGGCTGTCCCTCGGAGAAGGAACCTCATGCTCGTCCGAGGTGTGTAGTTACGAGAAGATGTCCTCGATTTCAGCCGGGCGCATACGTCCCTCTCCTGGAGGCGCCGCATGGCCTCTCGCTCTTGATCCAATCCTTACGCCGGGTCATCACGACGCTCGCCACGGTCCTGCCGCTGCTCCTCGGCGGGCTCGCATTCGCGGACGATTCCGGCTGGCCGCGTGAGTTCGATTCGTCGAGCGGCACGTTCGTCATCTACCAGCCGCAGCCCGAGGAGCTCTCCGGCGACTTGCTGACGGGGCGCGCGGCGTTCTCCTTGAGAGGTTCAGGGAGTGACCGAGCCCACCGTTCGGCGTGCTGTGGTTCATCGAGCATGTCGACATCGATCGCGACAGCGCCTTCGTGACGGTGCAGGCGATCTCGACGTCACCCGCGTCCGGCTGCCGGGCATCACGCCGGCGGATGCGAGGCGCTACGAGAGCTGGTCGAGACCGAGGCGGCGAGGTGGGACCTGTCGGGATCGCTCGAGGAGCTGCAGGCTGGGCTGGCCGCGGCGGAGAAGGAGAGAGCCAGCGTCGCGGGTCTGGTCAACACTCCGCCCCGCATCGTGTTCTCCGATCATCGCGCGCATCCTGGTCGTTTACGACGGTGAGCCGATGCTGGAGCCGATCGAGGGCTCGCGTCTCGAGCGGGTCGCGAACACTCCTTACGCCGTGATCCGTGACGTGGCGAACGGCAGCTACTATCTGAACGGAGCGAACCTCGTGGTATCACGGCGACCAGGCCGCTGCGGGCCATGGACGTCCGATCTCGCATCCTCCAGACGAGGTTCGCGCGGTGGTTCCGCCCGACACGGCGTCGGCGGATCAGATCGAGGCCCGCCTCCCGAGATCGTCACCACCATCGAGCCCGCCGAGCTGATCTCGACCGACGGACCGCCGAACTATGCACACCCTGGTCGACGGCGAGTTGCTCTACGTCACGAACACCGAGAGCGACGTGCTGCGCGAGGTCAGCACGCAGTCGATCTACCTGCTGGTCGCCGGACGCTGGTACCGCTCGAAGTCCACGGACGGACCCTGGACCTTCGTGCGCGCGGACCAGTTGCCGAGCGAGCTTCTCGCAGGTGCCGCTCGATTCCCGAAGGGAAACATCCTGGCGAGCGTCGCGGGCACCGATCAGGCGGACGACGCGGTCGCCGACGCCGAGATCCCACAGACCAGCGCGATTCGTCGCGATGACTCCGAGCATCGAGGTCGCCTACGATGGGCTCCCTCGATTCCGAGCCCATCGAGGGCACCGGAGCTCGGAATACGCGGTCAACACCGACGCCGAGGTCATTCTTGCCGACGGCCGGTTCTACGCGTGCGACCAGGGTGTCTGGTACATCTCCGACGACCCGATCGGACCGTGGCGTGTGAGCGACACCCGACCGTTGGGTGTGGACGACATCCCGCCGAGCTGTCCCGTCTACAACGTGCGCTACGTCTACATCTACGACAGCTCGCCCAGCGCGATCGAGATGGGATACCTGCCCGGATACCTGGGATGCTATCCCTACGACGGCACGGTCGTGTACGGAACGGGCTATCGCTATCACCCTGGCGCGGACGGAATCGCTCTTTCCTCGACCCTGCACGTGGGGCTTCCACGCGCGCTACAACCCCTGGTTGAGCCGCTGGAGCTTTTGCTACAGCTTCAACTCGGGTTTCCTGCGCGCCTCGTGGGCCCGGGGCGTGACCCGCGAAGGAATCACCGACACTCGATGTGGTTCGGCCCTGGCGGCTATCGCCGCCCGCTGCTCTCGGATGACATGAGGCCGCGACGCACGCGGTACAAGGACCAGAAGCAGATGCGGGCGGCGGATCGGCCGCCGATGAACTATCTACCGCCGTTCCGGCAACGTGCCGCGCGTCGCCCCGACGGTCATCACCCGGGGACGCCCGTCCGAGCCCACGGTGCGCTCTGCGCGGGTTCCCAACGACGTGTTCGCCGGGAAGGATGGAAACGTTTATCGACGCGACGATCGCGGGAAGTGGAAGGTCAGCCGCGGTCGCTCGTGGGTTCGGTGGGTTCCGTTGCCGGCGCCGAACCCGTCACCCGTGGCGGCGGATCCCCGCCCGGGTTGCACCCGCACCATCGTCGCCCGCGCCCTACCCCGGAACCACGCTCCCACCGGGAGCCGCACCCGCAAGACCCGTCGAGCCATCGGTGCAGCCTCCTCGATTCCCGTCCGGTCGGCCTGCGCCTCCGGCGGTCACTCCGGCGCCGGGCGATCTCGAACGCGATCACCGCGCTCGTCAACGGACGACCAGCGACGACCCGACCACTCCGGCCAAACCTGCCGCGCGCTCCGGGAGGAGCCTCAGGCATCCCCAAGAAGGGAGCGCAGCCGAAAGGGAAGCAATAGGGCACTGCGTCTCGCTTAGAAACAACATCTTGCCACAGGCACCACGAATGACCCGCGTTCGATGTTTCGAGCGCGGGTCTTGTGTCCGGGCGTCGTGTCGGTAGTGCCGAGCGACTGTATCTACTGCGCATCCGCGCGTGCCAACGAGCGTATTCAGAGCGGTGATCGTCGAAGTAGACGTAGGTCGCGTCGGTCAAGGGAGAAAGCCTCTTTCGCCGATAACTCCTGAGTCGCTGTCCCTCGGAGAAGGAACTTCATGCTGATCCACCATCGTGACGCGGCCGGTCACCGCTCGCCGTGGCATCGTTCCTCGGTGGTGCACGGGCGCTTCGCCATCGCTCTCGCCTTGGTCACGCTCGTCGCGACGTCCCTGTCGCTCGCGCAAGCCCCCATCCTCGATTCCCGGTCACCAACGGCGCCGTCACGGGCGCTCGCGATCTCGGGCAACACCCTCTATGTCGGTGGATCCTTCAGACATGATCGGTCCGGTGACCGGTGGTGGCGTGCCCGTGGACACAGCCGCGGAGCTCCCGCGGTGGGCTACCCGCAGGTGACCGGGTCCGTATACGCCGCGGTCGCCGATGGCGCCGGAGGGTGGTTCGTGGCGGGCGAGTTCAACCGGGTGGGAGCGGAACCACGCGCAAATCTGGCGCACATCCGGAGCGACTTCAGCGTCGATTCGTGGAACCCCGGCACCAACGGGCCGATCTTCGCACTTGTCCTAATCGGCCAGACGCTGTACGTCGGAGGGGACTTCACGATCCTGCTGGCCAATCACGCGGTCGATTCGCCGCGGTGGACGCATCGACGGGCGACGTCGCGCCTTGGGCTGCCGACGCGGATGGCGCGGTTCGCGCAATCGGTGATTCCACGGCCGAGCGCTCTACCTGGGTGGAGCGTTCACATCCATCGCGGGGCAGTCAGCGCCGACATCTTGCCGCCATCGACGCGCCGACGGGCCAAGTCCTGTGGTGGAATCCCGATCCGGATGGCTCGGTTCTGTGTCTCGCGGTCGCCGACGACATCCTCTATGCAGGCGGTGATTTCATCCATGTTGGGCGCGTGACGCGATACCACATCGCCGCGTTCGAGATTCTCTTCGCGGCGGAGTCCGCGCCGTGGAATGGAACGGCCAACGGCAGGGTCACGGCCCTCGCCGTGAGCGGCGGAAGGTCTACGTGGGCGGCAACTTCTCCAGAATCGGGGGCAGGCGCGCAGTGGCCTCGCCGCACTGAGCACGCGATGGTGGCAAGCCGTCGACTGGAACCCCGGCGCGGTGGAAGGAGTGGGGACACGGCGGCCCAGGGAGTGGAACAGGTCACGACCCTGGCGATTCGAGGGAGATCGGCTCTACCGTCGGAGGTGCATTCAGCAGCATTGGCAGGGCAGAGTCGCATGCGCGCGGCGGCGTTCGACACGCGACGACAGGGTCATGTCGCCGCATGGGATCCCAGAGCCGGTGGTGCCGTCAGCGCGATCGCGCCGTCAGGTCCGCGTATCTATCTGGGTGGATCCTTCCCTCTGATCGGCGGAAGCGTGCGTCATGGGATGGCGGCGATCGATCGAACGACCGAACGAGTGACGCCACTGAGTCCCACTCTGGAATAGCACGGAGGGACCTGGATGAGAGGGTGACCGCCATCGCATGCGCCGGACCGATGATTTGCATCAGTGGCCGGATCGGCCCCGGGGTCCGCGGCGGCGGTGCTCGTCGATTCGGCGACAGGGCAACTCGTTGCTTCAGAAGTACAACGAATACCAGACCTACTGTCTCGCCGCATCCGAGTAGCACGTTCTTCTGGGGAACGGAGTCATGGTGAGAGGACCCGATCTGGCCGCGTTTCGAGCTGAATCGTTCCTCGTCTCCGCGCTGGTCGGTGAACGCAAGCTACTCTACCGTTACTACTGGGATCAGCCTCTGAGAGGAACCGTCCTTGCCGCCGGCTACTCCAGAAGGACGAGTGGTGGTAGCCGGATTCTTTCTGGCATGTCGACAATGTTCCCTGCCCGAAAGGCCTGGCGATCCTGAGACGCGCGGACGGGTCAGCTGATCCATGCGCTCGACGTCCCGACCTTCGGGAGTGTCAGCTCGGTCACGGCACAGCGCGGGATTGTGTATGCCGAGGGCAGGCCTGAAGGCGTACGATGCCGAGACCGGCGAACCGCTTTCATGGCCGCAACGATCTGTTGGGGTCTCAGGTTTGAGCCTGTGCCGGAAACCGCCTCTATCTCGCGGGATCGTTCCGCGAGATCGACGGTGAACCACGTAACTCTGTCTCGCCGCCGTCGACCGTGTCACGGGAGAGCTCCTGGACTGGGCTCCCACCGTGAGTTCGAATCCTGGGGTCGCGGACGGATATGTCAGTCGCGTTTGTCTCGGCCGACGGGGTTGTCTACATCGGTGGGGGCTTCGGATGGATTTCAGGCGAGATGCACCCCTACCTCGCCGCGATCACTGACCTGGATCAGCTGGTCGGCGCTCCGCCCGTCGGGACGCGAACGAGCGCGTCGCTGCTCCCTGACGGCGGACCCCAATCCCTTACGCGGTCGGCATCGACGGTTCGATTCCTGCTGCCGCGTGCCGGTCGAGCTTCATTGGTTCTCCTCGACCTCGCGGGTCGGCGCGTCAGAACCCTGGTCGATCGAGCCGACGCTGATCGTCGGCCGACACGAGTTCGCGCTGCGGCGCGATGGTCTCGCGGCGGGGATCTACTGGCTCGAGCTGGTTGCCGACGGGAGCACCGCGCGGCGCAGGATCGTCATCCTGCCGTGAATCGGAGGGACTTGAGGGAGCGCAGCCGGAAGGCAAGCAATAGACGTTGCGGAGCCTCGGTGGTCTCGGATCGCGAGCTATCGCGGCTCGCGCACTCCCAGTCGTCGCAGCAGCGCGCGTCGTGACAGGCGGCTGGCGACGATCTCCAGCTTGTCCGCGCGCGGCCGGCGCTTGAGGCGCCACTCGACACGCAGCGCCAGGCCGCGCTCGCCGAGCCGGCGGCGATAGACGAGGTCGAGCGGGTCGCGTCCCCGCAGGTAGCGCGCGCCGCGCCCGCCGGCGCGATGCTCCGCGATGCGGCGCGCGACGTCGGTCGCGACGCCGGTGTAGAGGGCGCCGTCGCGGGTGCGGACGACGTGAGACGTGCCACGCGGGCGTCTTCACGACCTTGCTCCATGGCCGCGCGGCTCCTTTCGCCGCGCGCGTCCGGACGTGGGACCATGCGGACTCCTTCATGGAATGGAGCCACTCCTTGTCACCTGCCGTGGCCGAGATCATGACCTTCGCCGAGCTGGCCGTGCCGGACGATCTCATCGCCGCCCTGGCCAAGCAGCACATCACCGACCCGATGCCCGTCCAGATCGCGGCGCTGCCCGTGTTGCTGGCCGGCAGAGACGCCTACCTGAACTCCGAGACCGGCACCGGCAAGACGCTGGCTTACGTGCTGCCGATCCTTTGCCGGCTCGACGCGCAGCGGGACGCGACGCAGGTCGTGATCGTCGCACCGACGCACGAGCTGGCCATCCAGATCCAGCACCTGTGCCGCGACCTCGCTCAGCATGCCGGCAGGGCGATCCGTACGCAGTTGCTCATCGGTGGTACGTCGATGGCGCGGCAAGTCGACCATCTGAAGCGGAAGCCTCACATCGTGGTCGGTTCGCCGGGGCGCATCCGCGAGCTGATGACGATGGGCAAGCTCAAGGCGCAAGCGATCGGCTGCATCGTGATCGACGAGGCGGATCGGTTGCTCGCCGACGACGAGCCTCGCCGACGTGCGGGCGATCGTTGAGCCACACCGGCCGGGCGGCAGCTGATCTTCGCATCGGCCACCGAGCAGCCCGGAGAGCGCCGACCGCCATCGCGGTCGCTCGCTCCCGACGTGGTCATGGTGCGCGCCGGGTGCTGCGTCCGTGAACAGAGAACATCGAGCATCTCTATCTGGTCTGCGAGGAGCGCGACAAGCCGGACGTGCTGCGCAAGCTGCTCTACGCGCTCGGGGGCGAGCGCGCCATGGTGTTCGTCCATCGCAACGACACGGCCGAGACGGTGGCGGCGAAGCTCGCCCACCATCACATCGCGGTCGCCAATCTCCATGCCGCCTCGGACAAGCGCGATCGCAAGCAGGCGATGGAGGACTTCCGCAGCGGCCGGGCGCGCGTGCTCATGGCGTCCGACGTGCGCCGCCCGCGGCCTCGACATCGCGGGCATCACCGACATCGTCAACCTCGACGTCCCGACCCAGAGCAAGGCGTACCTGCATCGAGTGGGCCGCACCGCGCGAGCGGGCGGAAGGGACGGGCGACGACGCTGATGACCACGGCCGAAACGCGTCTGGTCCGCCGCTTCGAGGCCGAACTGGGCATCGTCATGCATCACGTGCGGCTGCGCGAGGGCCGGGTCGATACCCGCGGAACGCTCCGCCGGCCGCGTTCCACCGCCGCGCCGGGACACGAACCGCGCGTAGAGGTCCTCGACCTTCTTCCGGGCGCGCGGCGCCTTGCGCAGATACTTGAGCGCCGACGTCATGCTGGGATCCACGCGGAAGCAGTTGATCGGGATGTCGCGCGCCAACCCTTCCCAGCCGGCGTGTTCGACCATGTCGCGCAAAGCACACCTCGAGGGTGATCCCGTGCATCGGGTTGTTGGGCTGCTTCGAATTCATGACGCGTCGCTCCTGGCGCGGTCCGCGCCGGAGCGCGTGAATCGCCCGATCCAGCGCCTGCAGGCAGCGCGAACGATCCTGGGCGTCGAACGGCGGCGGGCCGCCGGCGACCATGCCGGCGCCGCGCATCTCGGACAGCAGGTTGCGGGTCGCGAGCGCGTCGCCGATGTTCGATGCGGTGGAAGGGCCGCCCCGTCGGGGCGATCACGCAGGCGCCCCGCTCGATGCAGCGCGAGGCGAGCGGGATGTCGGCGGTGACGACGATATCGCCGCTGCCGGCGCGCGGCGATCCAGTCGTCCGCGGCGTCGAACCCCCGGTCCACGACCTCGAGGCGTGAGATTCGGCTGGCTTCGAATCCGCATCCACCTCCCGGCCACGAGGGTCACGAGCAAGCTCATGGCGGTCAGCGACCCGATAGGTCTCGTGCTTCACGGGGCAGGCATCGGCGTCTATGTAGATGTGCAGGGCCTGACCTCGAGTGATCGCGTTCAAGCGCCGGCGGGGCAACCGCTTCGGATCGCGCCGAGCGGGCGACGATGTGGGCGGGATTCTACCACCCGCGACGCGAGGGTCTTACGCGACCTAGACAGTCCCTTGGCACCAGTCGCCAATCATGGCGCTATGACGCCCAGGCCGGTGGAGCCTGCCCTTCTACGGTAGAGGCGCAGGAACCTGGCGGTGCGTTTCCCGAACGGCGTCTCGAGCCGCGCGAAGTAGAGCCCGGCCCGGGCCGCTCGCCCGTGCGCGTCGGTTCCGTCCCACCGCGCGACCTGTCGGCCCGCCGCGCGATCCTCGTCCACCAGGCTTGCGACGCGCCGGCCTGGCGGGATCGAACACGTGGAGTCACGCTCGCCCGGCCGGCAGCTCGTATGCGAGCTCGACGGTCGCGCTCGATGGATTGGGTCGCGGCGCCTCCAGCCTCACCGGGATGACGCGGCCGTGGGGACTCGCGAGCCGCGCACAGCCCCATCCATCGCGCGATGCCGAACGAGGCCTTACTCGCGCGCCGTGGCCGATGCCACCACCCACATAGACGTCGCCCCCATAGGCCTGGATGAAGGTGAAGTCGCCGGGATCGAAACCCGAGCCCAGCATCTGCCATGCGGGACCCGGTCCACATCGCGAGCCCCACCGCCTCGGACTGGTCGGCGCACAGGAACTCGCCGGCGGCGAACAGCCGGCCGTTCACGACCCGGAGCGCCTGCACCTCGATCGCGTTGTCGCCGATCGGTGACCACGTCGATCCGTTCCAGCGCGCCACCGCCGCGACGGTGGCACCGCCCGCGTGCGTGAACTCGCCGCCCACGACCAGGTCGCCCTTCGAACGTCGTGAGCGCGTAGCCCTCTCCGTCGAGACCGTCGCCGAGCGCGCTCCAGGAGATCCGTCCCAGCGCGCGATGTTGCTCGCCGCAACCCCGCCCGCCGCGGGGAATCGGCCCGTGACGATGAGGTCCGAACCGTATTGCAGCGCCGCCGCGGGAAGTCCGACGAATCCGCCGACGTTGAAGCCCGAGCCGAGCGGGTGCCATGCCGTTCCGATCCCAGCGTCCCGCGCCATTGAGCACGACGCCCGAAAACGAGGACGTGAACTGTCCGATCGCCACGAGATCGGTGCCGTAGGTCGCGAGCGCGTACACATATGCGTTGGCGGGCGTGAGGCCGCCCGCGAGCGAGTCCCAGCTCGACCCGTTCCACCGCGCGACGTTGCGGACGAAGCTACCTCTTCCGCTCCCCAGGCTCGGGGGCGCCCAGGCGGCTGAACGCGCCGCCCGCGACCAGCGCGCCCTGCCAGTCCGCGAGTGCCAAGACGTTCGAGTTGCTGATGCCTCCGATCGAGGACCAGTGGGCTCCGTCCCACGCCGTCACGCCGGAGCTCGAGATCCACTGGGTCTGATCGCCGGCTCGGGGCCAGCTGATGCCGCCGCACTGCGCGGGAGACTGGCCGACGACGAGCCGGCCATCCCAGATCAGGCCCCGCATTGGCCCCGACCACAATCCCGACATCTCCGGCCCCCACCGGCTCGAACACCGGGGTCCAGGTGGCGCCGTCGTAGACGGAGAGGTCGTTCGAGAGCTGATGACCGATGGAGGCGATGTCACCCTCGACCACCAGCCGCGATCCCCAGGGCACGATGAAGCGAGCCGGTCTCTCGGTCTGGTCGCCCATGCCGACCCACGCATTCCCGATCCGGCGGGCAACGCGATCGTTTGGGTTGCCGCTGACCGTGCCGCTCGCCACCACCTCGCCATTGAGAGATGGCCAAGCCGAACACTCCGCCCAATCCGGTCAGCGTCGCCCAGCTCGTCCTCGTCCCACCATCGGACGATGTTCGAGCCCGCGTAGAGATTGACGCCATCGCTGGCCAACGCGTTGACGTCGTTGCCTGGGGAGCCCGTTCCTGATCGGCGACCACGAGCTTCCGTCCCATTGCGCGATGTTGTCGTTGGGCTGGAAAGAAGCCTCCCGCGACCAGCTTCGTGCCGTGGACGGTGAGCGCGAGGACGCCTCCCGCGGGGAAGCCGGAGCCCACGGCGTGCCTACGCGGTGCCATCCCAACGCGCGACGCACCCGGTGCTCTCGCCATCGGCATGCGTGAACCGGCCCCCGGCGTAGAGGTCGCCGCCGAAGCTGGCGAGGGAGTAGATGCTGATGTCTGTTGTTCGGGACGTCGGCCATGGTCCCGAGCGGCGACCAGCTCGCGCCGTCGAACTCCGATAGACGGCGGGTCGTGACGACGGTCCTCGGTGGGTCGCCCGCCCGCCACCAGGTGTCCGTTCCAGAGGGCGAGCGCCGTGATCCCGAAGAGGCGGATCCGCGCCGCCGAGCGCGCTCCAGACCGATCCGTTCCACTTGGCCACGCTAGACCGCAACGCGCATGGCCGGCCTGCGTGAAGTACCCGCCCACGATCAGGTCGTTGTCGTCGACCACCGCCGCCCTCGAGCTGGGATCCGTTGTGAATCGGGAGCGCGAAGCCGTTCCACCAGTAGGAGTCGTCGGGGGCGTCGCAGGCGGACGCCGCTCGGGGCGTGGATGGCACGGTCAGCGCCCGTCGGAGGGCGTGGCCCGACACGTCGCCCGCCGTCGCACCGCGCGGGATGGCGAAAAGGACGTTGAAACCCAGGGCGAAGGGGAGAAGGAACCGGACGATCAATCCGCAGAGCCGATCATGTCGCACCCCCACGAAAGACGGATGGATGCGACGGCGACCGGCGGGTGGAGGAGGCTCGCGGCGCCTTCGAGACTTTCATTCTAGCCGCGGCCCGGCCATCGTCACAGCGGAAGCTTCGGGTTCCGAGGGACGATCTGCGACGCCGTCGAGTGGAGGACGGAAACGGTATAGTCCGCCGCCATGCGCCCGATCCACGCGGCTCTTTGTGTCGCCGGCCTCGCGCTCGCGCTACTACCCCACCCGCACACTCCCAAGTCCTGATCGGCTACCTCTTCGGCGAGAAGCTCTCCTCACCCGACCTTCAACATGGGGTTCGAGATCGGCTTGAACTTCTCGAGCCTCGACGGCTTCGCGGACGCGGACCGGGTGAACCGGACGGTGTTCGGGCTGTTCGGGGACTGGAGGTTCTCCGAGAACTTCCACCTCGGTGGCGCCGTGCTGCCGATCGCGGGGCGTGGTGCTCAGGGCTCGCGCCGGCGCCCACCGGCGATCCGACCTTCGACGCTCATGACCGCGGGGAGCACGATGACCCGCAGCGTCGGCTACGTCGAGATTCCGGTGCTGCTGAAATGGGCGCCCGACCGCGAGGAGGGATTCCGTGTCGGCGCTGGGCTCCTCGCTCGGGATCGTGACCGGGGCACCGATCGTTACGAAAGCAGTCTCGCCCTCCGGCATGGGCTACGTGCTCGAGCAGGACATCGGCAGGCAAGCTGCCCGGGCTCGACATGGGGATCTCGTTCGACGCGTCGAGGTGGCGGCTTGCCGATGCTGTCGATCGCCGCGCGCTACACGCAGGGTCTCACCGACATGAGGCTCGAGGGAACACGACGACGCGGTCCACTCGCGCGTCCTCACGGGAACCGGCCGGATCTATCTGGGCAGGAAGCCCAAGAGCTGAGGATGCTCCGCGCGCGAGCGCGATCGGCGGTCTACAAGCCGAAGCGGTACTGGACGCCCGCGATGATGTGCGTGCGCGATCTCAGGAAGCCCACCTCGAGGCGCGCCATCCACGACTTGTTGAGCTGGTACTGGGTGCCGACGACGAAGTTCCACATGTCCTGGGGACGCTTGTCGAGCGAGTACTGACCGTCGCGGACCCTGCGTTGCCCACGGCGGTGTTCGCCGAGCTAAGGAACGCGCCGGCGCGAGCCAGGGCCGCCTTCGCCGCCTCGTACCGGGCGCGGTTGGCGGGTTGGCCTGCTGCGGCGGCGACAGTCCGTTCCACCACGCCTCGACCTCGGCATCCAGCTCCGGCCACCCGCTCGAGTCCCGTGTTCACCTTGCTCTGCCACTCGGCGATCGGCAGCGCATCGCCGAGCGGAATCGATCCCGACGTGCCGGTGTTGAGCTTGAGGCGGAACCCGCCGACCCAGAAGTTGATGTTCTCGTCCGGGCGCCCGAGCCGGAACGACTTGCCCATGCGCGGATCGAACACGAACGCGCTCGCCGGCTGCGCGAGCTGCGGGACGTCGGTCCAGGTGAAATTCATGTCGAGCGCGAGCCAGCCGCCGCCGACGCCCATCGTCGGCGTCAGGCCGAAGCCGAAGGTGTTGGCGGTGAAGTCGACCTTGGTCCCGAGCGAGAACACCTCCTGCTCGCCGCCCGACAGAGTCCGGCAGCCAGAGGCCGTAGTGGACCTCCGTCGAAGCGGCGGAGCTGGCCGAGGATCGCGTAGACGTTGAGGAACGGGAACAGCCAGATGTCGGGCCGCAGCGAGAACACCGTCGCTGGCCGACTTCACCGTCGTCGAAGCGAACGAGGCCGTCGAGGTCGTACATCGGGCCCGTGGTTGAAGCCCACCATCAGGTTGTCGATGAGAGATGTCCGAGCGCTGGCCGAAGTACTGCAGGCTCAGTCCCGCGGAGTACGGCAGGCTGTATCCGCGCTGGGTGGCCTTGGCGCCCCAGATGGGAAGCGCGTACGGATACTCGGAGTGCTTGAGGCTGTCGACCAGCGCCGCGTTCTTCTGACCGACTTCCTTGTTGGTGAAGACCTGGCGCGCTGCGCCGCGGCGGCTGATCGTCAAGGCGACCACGACGACGCACGCTCGCATGCGGTACCGGCTCACCATGCCCTCCGGGTCGATGACGGCTGCTGCTCGATCCCGAGACGGAATCTCGCGGAACAAGCTACATGTGTCGCGTCACCGATGCATTCGACGTGTGAGCGCCGGAGCCGCGCGTGGAACCATCGGTGGCCGCGGGTGCAAGGGGAGGCGAAGGAGGGGATCCAGCGTCGCCGCGACTGAATCCGCGCAGTCGGTGAAGAGTCGCTGTGGCTCGGCTAGAACAGCTCGAGCGCGTACGTCTCCATGGTCTCCGCGTCGATGTAGCCCACCACGCGGCGGACCACCATGCCCTTGCGATTGATGAACACGGTCGTCAGGATCGACCGGATCGGACCGTAGAGGTCGAGCACCCGCTCGTTCGGCGACCGCGAGGTGGAATCGCACGCCGAGGCGCTCGGCGAAACGGCGGACCTGCTGCGGGGAACCGTCGTCCATCGACAGGCCCAGCACCACTGAGCCCCTGGTCACGATAGCGATCCTGCAAGTGGCTCCAGTGCGGCAGTTGCTCGATCGGCAGGGCCCGCACCAGGTGGCCCAGAAGTCGAGCACCACGGGCCGGCCGCGATAATCCGAGAGCTTGACGGTCTTGCCGTCGAGTCCGTGGACCGTGAAGGCGGGGGCGGTGACGTCGCCGGCGCGGGAGGGCTGCGGGGAGGTTGCGGCCAGCGACCATGGCCAAAGCGACCGCGGCCTGCGATCGGGAGAGGAGCATGATGTGCAACGCGCGATGTCCTTTCGGGCCAGACTCATCCCGGCGCAACCGGCCCCCGCAGGCGCGCGAAAGCCGTGTCGACCGGTCGACGAACATCAACGGTAACTCGGAACCAGTCGCGCGTGCGAGCACTCGCGAGTCCTATTTGCAGTGAATTGACTTCGATCTGCTTTCGGCATCGATCTGCATTCTCCCGCCGACGCCATTCGCCGCGGCCAGGGATGTCATCGGCACTCGCAGCGTCGGAGTCGAGGTTCCACGGCCGTGCTTTTGCTTGAGGCCTCGTTCGAGCCTGTGCTAGCGTCCGGCGACTCCTCGAGGTGATACTGGCTGGAAGTGTTCACCCGTACCGATTTCTGGCCGTCGATTCGGCCCGACTTCACAAGGAGCGTGAAGCCGATGATCGTCGCGTTGTTCGTCCTGCAAGCTGGTGTGGCTCTGATCCGGGCCTCGATTCCCTTCCTTGGTCCTCGCGTCGGGATCCGCTTCGCCAAGCACCATCCTCGTCGTTCTCCTCGGCATGTCGGTCTGGTCGTGGGCCGTGATCGGGGATCCGGCTGCGCATGTTCTCGCGCGTCCAAAAGGCCGGACCGCGTGTTCCTCGAGTCGTTCCGACGGCTCAAGCCGGGAGCGGACTGCCGCCTCGTGTGCGAGCAGCATCCGCACAGCCTGCTCGCGAGGGTGGCGCTGGCGCGGGCAGCGCACGCTGGATCAGTACCCGCAGGAGGATCGTGGTCGTCGCGTGACGCTACGCGAGGTGGCCCAGCGCGCCATGGATCGCACCGCCACCGAGGAGACCGCGGAGCTCGAGACGCGCGTCGGCTTCCTCGCCACCACCGGCAGCGTGTCGCCGTTCATCGGCCTGATGGGCACGGTGTGGGGCGTGATGAGCGCGTTCCTCAACATCGGCGCTCAGGGCTCGGCGCTCGCTCGTCGTCGTCGCACCCGGCATCGCCGAGGCGCTGATCGCCACGGTCGCGGGGCTGGCGGCGGCGATCCCGGCGGTGGTCGGCTACAACCACCTGCTCGGCCGGCTGCGCGAATTCGCCCACGTCGTCGGCCAGTTCGCGAGCGAGTTCCTCGACCGTCGCGTCGGTGGTGCGCGGATGAGCTTCCGCACCGGCGTGATCGCGCGGGCCGATGGCCGAGATCAACGTGACGCCGCTCGTCGACGTCGTGCTGGTGCTGCTCATCATCTTCATGGTGACCGCACCGTTCCTCCAGGGCGGGCTCGAGATCGATCTGCCCAAGGTGGCCACGCGCGGTACTCGACGTCCGCGACGGTCTGATCGTGAGCGTGCGCGCCGGATCGCACGGTCGCGGTTGGCAATACGGTGGTGCCGCTCGCTCAGCTCGAGGACGCGCTCGGCGCGCGCGGCGCGCCGCGCAGCGGCCGGTGTTCCTGCGGCGCGGACCAGACGCGTTCCGTACGGAACCATCGTCGAGCTGATCTCGAGGCTCAGGAAGGCGCGGGGTCGCATCGCTCGGGCTCGTGACCGAGCCGCCGCGCAAGGAGCACCAGACGTGAGGAGTTCGGCCATCGGCTCCGCGGGCGGTCCACGGCACGATCCTGGTCTCGCTGTTCGCGGTGCGCTCCGCGCCGCCGCTGATCGTGCCCGGTCCGGACGTCGTGCAGGTTCGCGCTGATCGAGCCCACCCGCATGCCGGCGGTCGCGCCCACGCCCGAGCCGGAACCGGAGCCCGAGACGAAGGCGCCCGAGGTGAAGCCGACCGAGGACACCGGCGTCAAGATCACGCCGCCCAAGCCGCCGAAGAAGAAGCCGGAGAAGAAAGACGAATCGCGCCCCGACACGCCCGCGCCGCCGGTCGCGCCCGCGCTGCCGTACGCGCCGGTCGGGAGCGCAGGACTCTCCGGGCAGCTCTCGGTCGACGCGGCGAACTTCGAGTTCACCTACTACCTCGTGCTCGTCCGCAATCGCATCGCCCAGAACTGGACGCCGCCGGCCGGGATGGTGACGCAGCGGCGATCCGCTCCGGGCCGTCGTGTACTTCCGGATCGGGCGCGACGGGCGAGTCGAGGCGCGCGCGTCGGAGTCGGGGAGCGCGATCGACTACTTCGACCGCTCCGCGCTGCGGGCGGTGATGATGCAGCGATCCGTTGCCGCCACTCCCGCTCGGCTTCAGCGGCAGCGACCTGGGTGTGCACTTCGGCTTCGAGTTCGCGTCGCCATGAAAACGATGCGTGTCCTGGCGGTGATCGTGATGGTCGCGGGGCTCGCGGCGCTGGCGGTGGCGCAGTCGCGCGACGTCCGCATCGACATCACCTCGGGCCAGGGGCGGAAGATCCGCCTGCACTGCGAGTCCCTGGCGCCCGAGGGCAGCAAGAACGCGCGCGACGTACAGCGTCCAGGCCGACGATGTGCTGGCGAAGGACCTCGACTACTCGGGCGTGTTCGCGGTCACCCGCTCGTGGGTCACCGGCGAGCAGGCGCAGGGTGTGCAGGGCATCGTGTCGGGCAAGTGGATCGTCTCGGGCAACCAGGTCAAGCTCCAGGGTGAGGTCAGCGACTTCCCGGCGCGCCGCCCGATCCTGGTTCAGAGCTACCGCGGCGCGATGTCCGATTGGCGCTCGCTGGTGCACCAGTTCGCCGACGACATCGTGCTCCAGTTCACCGGCGAACTGGGCTCGGCGCAGACGCGCTTCGCGTTCGTGGGCCAGATTGGCCGCGACAAGGAGCTCTACGTCATGGACTACGACGGCGCGAACCTGAAGGCCCTGACCAAGGATCGCTCGCTCGCGCTGTCGCCGGCGTGGTCGCCCGAAGGGTCGCTGCTGCTGTTCACGTCCTACCGCGGCGGCCGCGGTCCCCAGGTGTTCGTCATCGGCTCGAATGGCGGCCGAGCCGTTCCTGATCTCCGGGCGCAGCGGGCTCAACACCAGCGCGTCGTACTCGCCCGACGGACGGTCGATCGCGTGCACGCTGAGCCAGGACGGCAACTCCGAGATCTACACGCTGAACGCGCGCGGCGGCTCGCCCACCGGGTCACGAACCACCGCTCGATCGACACGTCGCCGACGTGGTCGCCGACCGGCCAGGAGATCGCGTTCACCTCCGATCGGAGCGGCACGCCCGAGGTTTACGTGATGGACGCCGAAGGTGGTAACTTGAGGCGCCTCACCTACGGTGTGAGCTACACGGACTCTCCCGCCTGGTCTCCGAAGGGGGACCGGATCGCGTTCGTGGCACGGACGTCGGCGGGTTTCGACATCTACGTGTGCCGGGCCGACGGAAAGGACACGAGATTGGTGGTGAGCGGAGGCAGCAACGAGAATCCCCACTGGTCACCGGACGGCCGGCACCTGCTGTTCTCCTCGGACCGCGGCGGGTCCCGCGCGCTCTTCGTCACCGACCTCGACGACCGTCCGGCGCGCAAGATCGACACCAACGGGCTTCCGGCCTTCACGCCCGCGTGGTCGCCTCGTCTTCCCAACAATCGCTCGGCGATGAACCTCGAATCCGATCATTCAGAAGGAGGTAAGCGATGAATTTCCGCGTGCCGCGTGCAGTCGTCCTCTCGGTCCTGCTCGTCCTGGTCGCCCTGGCGGCCGGATGCGCCAAGAAGGCGGCCGAGACGCCCCGACGCCTCCTCCCGCTCCGCCGGTGGAGACCAAACCCACGCCGACGCCACCGCCGACCACTGACGAGACGCCGACACCTCCGACGCCGCGCGAGGAGCTCTCGTCCGGCGACTTCGAGCCCGTGTTCTTCGACCTCGACTCCTACACGCTCCGCGAGCGACGGTCGCTCCGCGCTCGACAAGGACGCGCGGCTCCTGCGCGAGCACACGCACGTGAACATCACGGTCGAGGGCCACTGCGACGAGCGCGGCACCGCCGAGTACAACCAGGCGCTGGGCGAGAAGCGCGCCCCAGACGGCACGGGACTACCTGGTGAACGCCGGCATCGAGGGCTCGCGGCTCCAGATCATCTCGTACGGGAAGGAACGACCGTTCGATCCCGGACACGACGAGGCGGCTTGGGCGAAGAACCGCCGCGCCCACTTCGTCACCCGGTGAGAGGCTTCCGAGCACGCGGCGGACGGGTCGGCGGGAGCCGCCTCGCCCGCCGCGCTCGCGATGTCGGCGCTGCTCCTCGCCGTCGTCGCTCTCGGTGTGCTCCCGGCCTGCACGCCCCCAGCTCATGACCCTGCGGACAGGGCTGGACAGTCTGCGCGCGGTGGTCGATACCATGAACGCCCGCGATTCGGTGGCCTACCGTTTGCTGGTCGAGACCCGCAAGGAGATGGCCGAACAGCGCGACATCCTGCTCAGCACCCGCGCCACCACCGGCAGCACGACGCAGGAGATGTTCGATCAGATGGGGCGGCTGAACGGGCGGCTCGACGAGGTGATGGGCCGTTTCCAGCAGATGAACCAGCGCGTTCCGGAGACCACGCCCAAGGCCGCGAACGCCAACCAGCTCTACGAACAGGCGACCCAGGACCTGACGCAAGGTCGCTACTCGCTCGCGCTCAGGAATACCGGGATTTCTTGAGCCAGTTCCCGCAGGTCGAGCTCTCGGACAAGGCCCAGTATGGAGCCGGCGAATGCTTCTTCGCACAATCGAAGTTCGACAGCGCCGCGGTCGAGATACGCCAAGGTCGACAGTCTTTACCCCCAAGGGGACAAGGTGCCCGCAGCGCTCTACAAGCTGGCGCTCAGCCTGGAGAAGCTGGGACAAACCTCTCGGGCCAATGGCACCCTCGAGAGGCTGGTTCAGCGATTCCCGCAATCCGGCGAAGCCCAGCTCGCACGTGAGCGACTGGGGACGACGAAACGTCGTTGATCGATTCGCGGCTCCGTTCGCGGTGTGCGTCCTGCTGCTGGCGCCTGCCGTGGGCGAGGCCGCTTCGCCTGCTCCGGCCCGGCGCGACACGCTGAAACGGGTCGAGGGCATCCCGATCTCGCATGTCGAGATCGTCTGCCATAACATCTTCGATCCCGTCCCATCCGGGAAGCTGTCGGTGCTCTACCAGCTCGCCAACCGGCTCCACGTCCGCACCCGCACGCGCACGGTGCGCACGCAGCTCCTGTTCGAGGCCGGCGATCCGTGGTCGACCGCCGAGGTGCTCGAGACCGAGCGCAACCTGCGCGCGCTCGACTTCCTCGCCGTCGATCCCATCGACGTGACGCAAACCAACGATTCGGCGTTCGTGCGGGTGGAGGCGTGGGACTCGTGGAGCACGAACCCGCAGTTCTCGATCCAGAGCGCTGACGGCAAGCGAGTACGGCTCGCTCGCGTTCACCGAGCGGAACTTTCTCGGGCTCGGCAAGTCGTTCTCGATCGAGTCGCGCCAGACGACCGCGGGAACACGCGATCGCTGTCGTTCGACGATCCGAGCCTGTTCGGCACCCGCGCGCGGCTCCACTACTACGCCGGCGACGCCAGCCCGGGCGCGCGCGACGAGTTCGGCGTGGGGGTTCCGTTCTACGCCCCAGACCACGCCGCACGCGTACGGCGGATCGTGGGTCCGGGAGACGTCGCTCGACCACCTGTTCCAGAGTGGCAAGGAGGTCGCGACCATCGACCCGGCGCATCGAGCAGAGCGAGGCGCACTGGGGTCTCGGCGGCCGCAACGATGGCCGGGTCAAGCGGTGGTCACTCTACTTCAGCGATTACGAACGGCGGCTTGGACCGACCACGCTCGTCCCGGATCGAATCCGCCGAGCGAGTTCAGGGAGGCGAGGAGAATCTCCGGCTGCGCCGCTTCCGAGCTCGAGGGGCGAATCTGGCGCCCGAATTTCATCGAGCGCGTCAACGTCAACCGCATGGTGCTGACCGAGGACTTCGACGTCGGCACCTCCTACACCGCGCGCGTGGGATACGCGCCGATGAAGATTGGCAGCACCGCCGACGAGGGATCGGCGCGGCTCCAGGTCGACGCCGGACCTCGAGACCCGATACGGGTTCGGCTGGGTGAGGGCAGCGGCGTCCGCGCTTCCGCGAGGAGCCGTTCGACCAGGTGGAGCAGTTCGATGCCCGGTGGATCCGCCAGGGCACTCCGGGGCCACACGATGGTGCTCGGCGCCTACGGCGCGTCGGGGCATCTCGGTGGGCCGCGACTTCCAGTACACGCTCGGGAGCCTTTCGGGCCTGCGCGCCTATCCCGTGCAGGCGCTCGCCGGGACCTCGGTCCTGAGATTCAACTTCGAGGACCGGCACGTGTTCACCGAGCGGCTGTTCCAGGTCTTCGCCATCGGCGGCGCCGCCTTCGTCGATGCCGCGCGCGCGTGGGGAGCGGGGTCGGCGCACGCCGACTGGCACTCCGCCGCCGGGCTGGGATTCCGCATGGCGGCCCCAACTGGTCGACGAGCCAGGTGCTGCGGTTCGACATTGCCTGGCCGGTCTATCCGGAGCGCGACGGCAGCCGGAATCCCGTCATCTCGTTCGGATCGGGTCAGGCGTTCTGATCGCGTCGTAGCGACCAGGTCGTGCCCCAAGCGATCTCGTCCGCGTCCGCGGCGACGACCGAGCGTATGCCGTTCCCCGCGCTTGGAGGGTCGCCCCATCTTGTCTAGACTGCGCCGCGGTTTGCGCCGTGTGACGATCCACGGTCGAGAGGAGCCCGGAGGGTGACGGTGCCGAGGAGACACGTTTGACGCCGGGCCCGCGCGAGACCGCCCCCGTCGTCGTCGTCGGTGCCGGCTGCATCGGCGCCGCCATCGCCTACCAGCTCGGCCGTCGCGGCGTGCGCGGGGTGACCGTGCTCGAGCGCGAGAAGTTCGCCGGCGCCGGCTCGACCGGCAAGGCGGCGGGCGGGATCCGCGCCCAGTTCTCCACCCCGATCAACGTGAAGATCTCGATGCTGGCCGTGCGGCACTACGAGCGTTTCGCCGAGGAGCTCGAGACCGATCCCGTGTTCTTCCCGGTCGGCTATCTGTTCCTGCTCGGCGATCCCGCGCGCTGGGCGGATTTCCAGCGCCAGGCCGACATGCAGCGTTCGCTCGGGCTCGAGGTCGAGACGCTGACGCCGGACGACGCGCGGAGGTTGGTTCCGGAGCTCGACGTCGAGGACGTGCTCGGCGCGACGTTCTGCCGGCGCGACGGGCTCGGCAACCCGCACGAGGTGACGCAGGCCTATGTGCGCGCGGCCAGGAGCCTGGGCGCCACGTTCCATTTCGAGCGCGCCGCGACGGGCTGGTGATGGAAGGGAACCGCGTGCGCGGCGTCGAGACCGTGACGGGAACCATCGACACGCCGAGAGTGGTGAACGCGGCCGGGCCTCACGCCGCCGAGGTCGCGGGCTGGGCGGGCGTCGACCTGCCGGTCCAGCCGTACCGCCGCCATTGCTTCACCACCCAGCCGCTGCCGTTCGTTCATGATCGCCTGCCGATGATCGTCGACATGAAATCGGGCGTGTACATGCACCGCGAGAGCGGCGGCATGCTGCTCGGCCTCGCGAACAAGGACGAGCCGGCGGGCTTCGAGCTGAGCGTCGACTGGGATTTCGTCGAGCGCGTGGTCGAGCCCGCGATCCATCGCCTGCCCGCGCTCGAGGCCGCCGAGATCTCGAACGGCTGGGCGGGGCTCTACGAGACCACGCCCGACCACAACGCCGTGATCGGTCCGCCGGCCCGGGTCGAGGGGCTGATGCTCGCGAACGGGTTCAGCGGCCACGGCTTCATGCACGCGCCGGCGGTCGGACAGCTCGTGGCGGAGTGGATCGTCGACGGGAAGCCGAGTCTCGACCTCCATCCGCTGCGTCTCGAGCGCTTCGCGGAGAACGAGGCCCTGCTCGAAGCCAACGTGATCTGATGGCACTCATCGTCCACACCCTCCACCTCGGACCGCTCGACAACAACACCTACGTCGTCGCCTGCGACGAGACGCGCGCGGCGGCGGTGATCGACGTGGGCTTCGATCCCGAGGTCGCGATCCGCTTCGTGCGCGACCAGCGGCTCACCGCCCGGCTGCTGCTCAACACGCACGCCCACTACGACCACCTCGCCGGCATGCGCGCGGTGCAGGAGGCGCTCGGCGGCGAGTACTGGCTCCATCCCGGCGACCGGCCGCTGCTGGTGCGGCCTCGCAGCAGGGCGCGGCGTTCGGGTTCCCGCCCGCCGAGCCGCCCGAGCACGTACACGATCTCGCCGACGGGCAGACGCTCGCGCTCGGCCGGCAGACGCTCGAGGTGATCGAGACACCCGGGCACTCGCCGGGAGGCGTGTGCTTCCGCAGCGGGCAGCACCTCTTCGTCGGCGACACGCTGTTCGCGGGCTCGATCGGTCGCACCGACCTGCCCGGTGGCTCGTTCGAGCAGCTCGAGCGCTCGATCAAGACGCGACTGTTTCCGCTCGGCGACGATCTCGACGTCCTTCCCGGACACGGACCCCCACGACACTGGGCCGGGAGCGGCGCGACAACCCGTTCGTGGGAGAGAAGGCGAACCTGGCATGAGCGATCGTCTTCGCGACTGGCCGGCGCGGCTCGAGCTCGATCCCACGGCGTTCATCCGCGCCGGGTGCGGTGGTGGTGGGCGAGGTGCGGCTCGGCGCCCGCTCGAGCATCTGGTTCAACGCGGTGCTGCGCGCGGACGTCGCGTCGATCACGATCGGCGCCGAGAGCAACGTGCAGGACGGCTCGGTGGTTCACGAGGACGCCGGATGCGACGTCGTCGTGGGGACGCGGGTCACGATCGGCCATCGCGCCGTGATCCACGGGTGCGTGATCGAGGACGAGTGCCTGATCGGAATGGGTGCGATCGTGCTCACCGGCGCACGCGTCGGGTCAGGATCGCCTGATCGCGGCCGGGCGCTGATCAAGGAGGGCCACGCGATCCCGCCGGGGAGCCTCGTGGTCGGCATGCCGGCCCGCGTGATCGGTCCGGTGTCCGACCTCCATCGGGCGGCGATCGCGCGCGGGTGGTCGAACTACGTCGATATGTCGCGCGGCTACATGGCGCGCGGCTTCGCCTATCCACACCCCTCGACCAGCTCGCCGACGGGTCGCAGCGTGCGCGACCGTCCGCCGATGAGCTTCGCCGAGTGGGAGCGGTTGCTCTCGACCCTGGCCGGGGGCCCGGCGTGGGCGGCGGAGCGGCTCGACCGTGGCGACGAGGCGCGCTGGCGGCGTCCGGAGGCCGAGGGCCGCTGGAGCGCGCTCGAGGTCCTGTGTCACCTGCGCGACGCGGATCGCGACGTCTACCTGCCGCGCCTCGAGCGCATGTTGACCGCCATTGGGATCGACGAGCCCGACGTCGACCTGATCGCGCTCGGCCGGATGCGCGGGCACGCGGGAGAGTCGCCGGCCGGAGCGCTCGCGGCCTGGGCGGCCGAGCGCCGAAAGCTCGTGGCGCGGCTCGCCGGCTCGGTCCGGCCGAGTGGTGCGGCGCTGGGCCGTGCACTCGTGCGCGGCCCGTTCCCGCTCGGCGACATGGTGCGGAGCTGGGTCGAGCACGATCTCTCGCACCGCCGGCAGATCGCGCGGGCGCTCGGCGAGACCGCGTGATCGCGACGCGCTCTCGCATGCACGCCGCGGCCGAGCGGCTGCTGCGGCGATCGAGCGGGCGTCCGCCTCGCCGGCCGGCGCGCCGTCGCGGCGGTGGATCGCCCCGAGGATCCGGAGCGGGAGCGGGATCGCGTGCGTGAGGAGCTGGAAGCCCACCGTCGTGCGTCGCCCTCGGGCGGCTTCGTGGTGCTCGGTCCGCTCGGCACCCATCGCGACGCCGCGCTGCCGAGGCTGCGCGCGTGGTGGGAGATCGAGGAGATGGCGCGCGCGAGCGGCCTGCCCGTGCTGGCGCTGAGGCTGGCGCCGCTGGTCGGGCCGACGAGCCCGCTGTGGCTCCGCCTGCGCAGCGGCGAGCGCCCGCCGCGCGGCGATCGTGTCCTGATCCAGCCGGTGGCCGAGGCCGACGTCGTCGCGACGTTCACGCGCATCGAGGCGGGGAATCGCCGGCTCACGGTTGGTTCGAGGTCGCGGGTCCGGAGGTCTGGTCGCTCGACGAGATGAGCGAGCTCGCGCGCCGCTCGGGCCCGGCGTCGCCGCCAGGGAGCGGGGCGTGGGAGCCGTCGCTCGAGGAGATGCGTGCGATGCGTCTCGCCGAGCCCGAGCCGTGGATGGAGGCGTTCGCGGCCACCCCGCGTCCGCTCGCCTCGGTGGCGTCGGAATGGTCGTCATGAAATCGGCGCGGCGCGTGCGGGTGGGCACGAGAGGCTCCGGCGCGGCCCGGAAGGCGGGAGTAGCTCGTCGCGCGATCGACGCCACCCACACCGCGCCGGCCGCGCGTCCCATCGCGTGCGCGGTGATCACGGTCAGCGACACGCGCCGTGGCCGGGACGATCGGAGCGGCGACGTGATCCAGCGGCTCGTCGAGTCCGCCGGCCACCGCGTGGTCTCGCGCGACTGGACGCGCGACGAGATCGCGGCGATCCGGAGTCGCGCACGCGCCGCGCTCGCGAGCCCGCGCGTCGACGCCGTGCTCGTGACCGGCGGCACCGGAGCGTCGCCGCGAGATCGCACGCCCGAGGCGCTCGCGCCCCTGATCACGAAGCGCCTGCCCGGTTTCGGCGAGCGCTTTCGTGCGCTCTCGTACGATCAGGTCGGCAACGCGCGCCTGGCTGTCGCGCGCCGAGGCCGGGGTCGCGCGCGGGCGTCTGCTCGTCATGCTTCCCGGCTCGACCGCGGCGGTGGAGCTTGCGCTCGAGCGCGTCCTGCTGCCCGAACTGACCCACGTCGTCCGCATGCTCGGACGACTCTAGTCCCGGAACACTCGTCGCGAGGAGGAAACGGATGTCGATCAAGCCCGACCGCTGGATCCGCGAGATGTGCCGAACGCAGCGCATGATCGAGCCGTTCGAGGAGAAGCAGGTGCGCCAGGGCGTGATCTCGTACGGGGTCTCGTCGTACGGCTACGACATCCGGATCTCGGACGAGTTCAAGATCTTCACCAACGTGAACTCGACGATCGTCGACCCCAAGGGCATGGATCCGGGTTCGATGGTCGACTTCCGCGGACCGGTCGCGCTCATTCCTCCGAACTCGTTCGCGCTCGGCCGCACGGTCGAGTACTTCCGCATCCCCGCAACGTGCTCACGATCTGTGTGGGGAAATGTCTGGCCGGAGACACTCAGGTCTTCGACGCGTCGACGGGTCGGCCCGCACGGATCGACGGATTCCCAGAGTTGGGCCGCGTTTCCGCGCTCCGTGACCACTCGGTAGCTCCAGCGATGGTGAGCGAGGCGAGCATCCACGGAACCCATCCGGTGTTCGAGTTGGTGACGCGTACGGGTAGAACCATCCGTGCGACATCCCATCATCCCTTCCTGACGTTCACGGGGTGGCGGACTCTGAGGGATCTGGTGCCGGGCTCGCGGATCGGGGTGCCGCGTCGCATTCCGATTTTCGGCTCCCGCCGGTTGCGCCGATGTGAGGTGGAGTTGATGGGCCTCCTGATCTCCGACGGCCAATGCTTCACCCCGGGTCGTCGCCGCGGTACACGAGCGGCGATCCGGTGCTGAGAGCCCACTTCAGCGATGCCCTCGTGCAGTTCGGCTGCGTCCCGAGACCGGTGGGCCGGATGTCGGTGAACGCGACGAACCGGGGCCATCGCGGCGGGATCATGGAACGCAATCGGACGGCTCTCTGGCTCGAATCCCTCGGCCTCAATGTCCGGTCGCCCCAGAAGCAGATTCCGCCAGTCGTCTACGAACTCGAGCGACCACAGCTCGCGCCTGTTCCTGCGCGCGCTGTTTTCGGGAGATGGAGGGATCTCGATATCGGGCTCGGCCATCCATCTCGAGTTCTGTTCGACGTCCGAGCTGCTCGCCCGAGGCGTGCATCACCTGCTGCTAAGATTCGACATCGTCGCGCATTTGCGTCCGCGGATGACGGTGTCGGGCCGAATTGCGTACGGGCTGAGCGTGACGAGCAAGGACCAGATCTCCCGTTTCGCCCGGGATATCGGGTTCGTCCCCGGCTGCCAGAAGCAGAGGCGTCTGGAAGAGGCGCTGGAATTGATCGACGCGGAGCCCCAGCGCAAGACGAACTTCGATACGCTTCCGAGGGAAGCCTGGCAAGTCGTACGCACGGCGTGTCATTCCCGTGGGCTCTCCATGCGAAGGCTCGGAATCGAGCGCACCATGCCCAGCCAGAGTGTTCCCAGAGGACTTGCCATGGAGCTGGCGAATCGGCTCGACGACGAAGACCTCGCGTCCCTCGCGAGCTCCGATGTGTTGTGGGACACCGTCAAGTCGATCCGATACGTCGGTCTCGAGCCGGTCTTCGATCTCACCGTCCCCGAGGCGCACAACTTCGTCGCCAACGATTTCATCGTCCACAACTCGACCTATGCGCGCTGCGGGATCATCACCAACGTCACGCCGTTCGAGCCCGAGTGGGAGGGCTACGTGACGCTCGAGATCAGCAACACCACGCCGCTGCCGGCCAAGATCTACGCCAACGAGGGCATCGCGCAGGTGCTGTTCTTCGAGAGCGACGAGGCCGTGCGAGGTGTCGTACAAGGACAAGGCGGGGAAGTACCAGAGCCAGACCGGCATCACGCTGCCGAAGATCTGACGAGCGAAGCGTCTCATCGGTGCCGCTCGTAGATCACGTACGGCGAGCGATCCGGCTGACCTTCGAGCAACGCGAACGCAAGCCCCTGGGTCCACAGCGAGTACGGAAAGCTGAGCTGGTCGCGGACGCTGCCGCGCTCGATCTCGCTCCACCACGTCTCGTTGAACTCTTCGGACCGCCTCGGTATGCCGGCGCGCGAGCACCCCGGTCTCGGCCAGACCGTTGCGTCCCGGATAGCCCGCCGCGTGGTATCGCGCGACCTGGGCCTTCATCATCTCGGGCTCGTCCTTGCTCAGGCGAATGCAGGCCTCGAGCTCCTCGTACACGTCGCCACGGTGGCGGTGCTTGAAGGCGGCGATGTCGAAGCCGTTGGCGAGGTGCCGGTCGAGGACGCCCAGGGACTGGCTCGCAGGCGAATGTTGCCGTCGAGCCAGAGCGTCGACTCCGCGTCCGGGAAGACGACGTGCGAGAGGATCTTGTGGTAGCGGGCCGTCCTTCTCGGATCGACGTGGGTCCACACCGCGCGGGCGCATCTCCCAGGGTTCTTCCCCGGCCGTCGAGTGCTCGCGATCGGTGAAGCAGACGTAGCTGAACTCCGGCCGCCGCCCTGAACCCGCGCGGTGGGCGCAGCCGGTCCGGAATGCCGCCGAAGATCGCGGTGTAGACGACCAGCGGGTCCCTCGATCCCGTCGACCGTGGACGCCAGCACCAGAGTCCGAGCACGAAACCTCTCCGCCTCGTCGCGCTCAGAGCGGCGAAGCGCCACCCCCGACGAGGACCGGACACGCCAGCAGCGGCCGCCGCGACGTCCCAAGCCGGGCGACCATCCGTCCCGATCGTCCAGCGCCGAAACGTTCGTGTTCCAGGCGCGGACGGATCGCCGTCGCGTGGACGACCAAGGCGATCGCAACTCGTTGTCGCTGGGTGGAACCGGAATGGTACTGGCCGATGCTTTAGCTCTCGCACATGACAACCCCATCCCGGCCGCACATCGATGAACTTCGAGGGTTCCCCTCGAATAACCCGAGGAGCAAGACACATGGCGATCACCCGTTGGTCTCCCTTGTTCACCCCGAGCCGCGATCTGGTCGGAATCCAGGGGGATGTCAATCGTCTGCTCGACACCTTCTTCGTTCGTTACCCCACACGCGGCGACGCGCCGGCGCTGTTCACACCGGCGGTCGACATCGAGGAGACTCCGGAAGAGTTCGTGCTCAAGCTCGATCTGCCGGGCGTCCCGCAGAAGGACGTCAAGGTCAGCCTGATGGGCGACATGCTCACCGTGAAGCGGCGAGCGCAAGCAGCGAGAGCGATCGCAACGGCGGCAACGTGCATCGGTCCGAGCGAGTCTATGGTAGCTTCGAGCGCTCGTTCACGCTGGGAACGCCGGTGCGCAACGACAAGGTCAAGGCGACGTACACGGACGGCGTCCTCGAGATCCACGTGCCGAAGGCCGAAGAGGCCCGGCTGCGCGAGATCGAGGTCCAGGTCGGTTAACCTACGGGTCGTCCGTGAGCCACGCCCGGCGCATCAAAGCGCGGGCGTGGCGATTCGCCCGTTCGAGAAATGAGGGTAGTCATGGGTAAAGTCATCGGCATCGATCTGGGCACCACCAACTCCTGCGTGGCGGTCATGGGAGGGCGGCGAGCCCAAGGTGATCCCGAACGCGGAAGGCTTCCGCACCACGCCGTCGGTCGTCGCGTTCTCGAAGACCGGTGAGCGACTGGTGGGCCTGGTGGCCCGCCGCCAGGCGGTGACCAATCCGAAGAACACGATCTACTCGATCAAGCGCTTCATGGGTCGCAAGTACGACGAGGTGCAGAGCGAGCTCAAGCTGGTCCCCTACGAGGTCGTGCGCGGGCTCGAACAGCGAGGTCGCGGGTCAAGGCCGACGACCAGGAGCTGTCGCCGCCCGAGATCTCGGCGATGATCCTGCAGAAGATGAAGCAGACCGCGGAGGACTACCTGGGCGAGAAGGTCACCGAGGCGGTGGTCACGGTGCCCGCCTACTTCAACGACAGCCAGCGCCAGGCCACCAAGGACGCCGGGCGCATCGCCGGGCTCGACGTGAAGCGCATCATCAACGAGCCGACCGCGGCGGCGCTCGCCTACGGTCTCGACAAGAAGAAGGACGAGAAGATCGCGGTCTTCGACCTGGGCGGCGGCACGTTCGACATCTCGATCCTCGAGATCGGCGACGGCGTGTTCGAGGTGCGCTCCACCAACGGCGACACCCACCTCGGCGGCGACGACTTCGACCAGCAGCGTCATCGACTATCCTGGCGGACGGAGTTCAAGAAGCTCGAAGGCATCGACCTGCGCAAGGACCCGATGGCGCTCCAGCGCCTCAAGGAGGCGGCGGAGAAGGCCAAGACCGAGCTGTCCGGCACGCTCGAGACCGAGGTCAACCTGCCGTTCATCACCGCGGACCAGAACGGCCCGAAGCACCTGAACATCAAGCTCACGCGCGCCAAGCTCGAGCAGCTGGTCGACGATCTGATCGAGCGCTGCCGCGGCCCGGTGCTGCAGGCGCTCAAGGACGCCGGGCTCTACGCCACGTCGCAGATCGACGAGGTGGTGCTGGTGGGCGGCATGACGCGCATGCCCAAGGTCCAGGAGCTGGTCAAGCAGCGTCTTCGGCAAGGACCCGCACCGGGGCGTCAACCCGGACGAGGTCGTGGCGATCGGCGCGGCGATCCAGGGCGGCGGTGCTGGCGGGCGACGTCGCGCGACGTCGTGCTGCTCGACGTGACCCCGCTGTCGCTCGGCATCGAGACGCTGGGCGGCGTCATGACCACGCTGATCCCGCGCAACACCACGATCCCGACCAAGAAGAGCGAGACGTTCTCGACCGCGTCGGACAACCAGACCAGCGTCGAGGTGCACGTGCTCCAGGGCGAGCGTCCCGATGGCGCGCGACAACAAGACCATCGGCCGCTTCCATCTCGACGGCATTCCGCCCGCGCGCCGCGCGGCATGCCGCAGGTCGAGGTCGGCATTCGACATCGACGCCAACGGCATCCTGCACGTCTCGGCGAAGGATCGCGCGACCGGCAAGGAGCAGAGCATCCGCATCGAGGCCTCGAGCGGGCTGAACGAGGACGAGATCCAGAAGATGGTGAAGGACGCGGAGTCGCACTCCGCGGAGGACAAGAACGAATCGCGAGACGGTCGAGGCGCGCAATCGCGGTGACCAGCTGGTGTACGAGACCGAGAAGAACCTGAAGGAGCACGGCGACAAGCTCGATGCGTCGCTCAAGGTCACGGATCGAGGACGCGGTGAAGCGCGTGCAGGAGGCCCTGAAGGGCGACGATCCGGCCGCGATCGCGTCGGCCGACCGAGGCGCTCCAGCGGGTGTGGCACGAAGCCGCGGCGGTGCTCTACCAGACCTCGTCGACCCCGGGGCGGCCAGCCGCGCGGTCCGCCGCCGGCCGGCGGGCCCGATAAGCCCAAGGGAGAGGGCGGCGGCGCCGTCGACGCCGACTTCGAAGTCGTGAACTGATGCGATCCGATCGCGGCACGCGGCGGGATCCCCGCCGCGCCGCGAGGGCCCGATCCCGGCCGCCGCGCGTGGTCGCGCCGCTCGTCGCGTTCCGGGATTCGTGCCGATTCCGCGATGAGCCACTGGCTGCGCGGTTCCACTGCGGGTCGCGTACGCCGCGGCGCAGATCCTTCTCCTCGTCTACTGCTCGCACCGCTACCTGACGCTGTGGCGCTGGTGGCAGCTCGAGGTCGCCCGCTCCCCCGGCGCCGCCCACCACCTGGCCTCGAGTCACGGTGCAGCTTCCCGTCTACAACGAGCGATGCGTGATCGAGCGATCGTGATCGCCGCAGCGTCGTCGGCTCGACTATCCGGGCCGATCGGCTCGAGATCCAGGTGCTCGACGATTCTACCGACGAGACGCATGAACTGGCCGCCCGGGCGGTGGACGCGGCAGCCCGGGCTCGGCGGCGTCGACATCCATCTGATCCATCGCGAGACCCGCGCCGGTTACAAGGCGGGGGCGCTGGCCGCTGGGCTCGCGCGCGCGCGGCGAAGCTGATCGCCGTCTTCGACGCCGATTTCGTTCCTCGGCCCGATTTCCTCCGACGCGCGGCGGGTCACTTCCACGAATCCCGTCGTCGGCATGGTGCAGGCGCGATGGGAGCACCTGAATCGTCACGATTCGCTGATCACGCTCGGGCAGGCGGCGATGCTCGACGTCGCACTTCCGGATCGAGCACGCCGCGCGCATGCGGATCGCGGCTCTGTTCTTCAACTTCAACGGCACCGCGCGGCGTGTGGCGACGCTCGTGCATCGAGGCGGCGGGAGGTTGGATCCGACGACACGCTGACCGAGGATCTCGATCTCAGCTAGCGTCGCGCTCAACTCGCGGGCTTCCGGTTCGTGTTCGACCCGGATCTCGGCTGCCCGGGGAGCTGCCGGCCGAGATCGGCGCGCTGAAGTCCCAGCAGCGCCGGTGGGTGAAAGGGTCGATCCAGACCGCGCGCAAGATCCTGCCGCGCGTGTTCGCGAGCGCGCTCCCGCTCTCGATCAAGCTCCAGGCGCTGCTCCATCTCACCGCGAACGCCGGCTACGCCCTGATGCTCGTGCTGGCGACGCTGCTGATTCCCGTCGTCGCCGCTCCGGAAGGCGCGAGCTTCCGTCCGACCGTGCTGCTCGAGCTCCTGGTCTTGGGGCTGGGGCTGGGTGCCCGTCACCCTGTTCCTGCTCGCGGGGCGGCGGGCCTCCGGTGGTTCGCCGTGGCGGATCGTCTCGAGGTCGCGGCGGCCGCGATGCTCGGCATGGGGCTCTCCCTCAACAACACACGCGCCGTGCTCGAGGGGCTGGGTTCCACACCGTGGAACTTCGAGCGGACGCCGAAGCGCGGCGACCACTCGTCGCGTGCGCGTCGCGCCCTACCGGTCGACGGTCGTGGTCGAGACGGGATCGCTGAGCTGGTCCTGGCGCTCGGTTTCGCCGGGATCGGCGTGTTCGCCTGGAATCGCGGACACGCGCAGTCCCTTCCGTTCATCGTGCTGTTGCTGTCGGGGTTGCTGTTCGTCGGTCTCGTGTCGCTGCGCGGGGCGACCGGCGCCGCCGCCGAGCCGCTGATCAGAGCCGGACGATGCGCGAGGAGTGCTGCCGCGGAACGCGTTGCGCGTGTCGACGATCGACTTCGAGTAGCGGAGGACGCGTCGACAACGGGAACGACTCAGTGCGCGGTGGCGATCACGACGCAGTCGAAGCGCTGGAGCTGCGTCGGCGTGAGCGGCAGCGCTCGTGAGCTTCCGGCCGCGCGAACTCGAGCGTGGGCACGTAGGGATCGCTGTACTCGATCGCGCGCGCCGCGCTCGCGCAGCGTCTCCATGATGTCGAGCGACGGGCTCTCGCGGGTGTCGTCGATGTCGCGCCTTGTAGGCGCACGCCGAGCACCAGCACCTTCGAGCCCGCGGACCGCGTGCCCGCGCTGGTTGAGGCTCTCGCGCGACCAGGTTCGACCGACGTGCTCCGGCATCTGGCCGTTCACGTGGCCCGCCAGCTCGATGAAGCGCGCCTCGAAGCCGCTCGCCCGCGCCTTCCACGACAGGTAGAAGGGATCGATCGGGATGCAGTGGCCGCCCAGGCCGGGGCCGGGATAGAACGGCATGAAGCCGAACGGCTTGGTGGCCGCCGCCTCGATCACTTCCCAGACGTCGATCTTGAGCCGGTGCGCACATCAGCGCCAGCTCGTTCACCGAGGCCGATGTTCACGCTGCGGAAGGTGTTCTCGAGCAGCTTCACCATCTCGGCGACCTGCGGCGAGGAGACCGGCACCACCGTGCTCGAGCCGCTGGCTGGTAGAGCTGCACCGCGATCTCCGTGCAGGCCGGCGTAACGCCGCCCACCGACCTTCGGGATGTTGCGGGTGTTGAACTTCGGGTTGCCCGGATCGACGCGCTCGGGCGAGAAGCGCGAGGAAGAAGTCCTTGCCGCACCACGCATGCCCGGTCTCCGTGCGAGCATGGGCAGGATCAGCTCGTCGGTCGTGCCCGGGTAGGTCGTGCTCTCGAGGATGACGAGCATGCCCGGATGGAGGTGACGGGCCACCTGCTCGGAGGCCGCGACGATGTACGAAACGTCCGGGTCGCGCTGCTTGGACAGCGGCGTCGGGACGCAGACGTTGACCGCGTCGATCTGCTTGCAGAACGCTGAAATCCGTCGTGGCGCTGAGGTGGCCCGGAGCGCACCGAGCGCGCGCACGTCGGCGGTCGGCACGTCCTGGATGTAGGAGCGTCCCCGCTCGAGCTGCGCGCACGCGCTCTCGTCGATGTCGATTCCGGTGACCTGCGAAGCCCGCCTGCGCGAACTCGACGGCCGAGCGGCAGGCCGACGTAACCCGAGCCCGATGACACCGAGATGGGCCTTACGGGTGGCGATTCTCTGCGGATGAGTCGTTCGGCGGCGGGACGAATGCTTGCGGCGACTGCGCGACGGGGAGGCATGATAGGCGGCGCAAACTAGCAGACCGCCATCGGCAGCGTCAATCGGTCCACTCGCACGGCCGGAGTTTCGTCGCACCGAACCCGCCGCGATTCACGATCCGCCGTGATTGACTCGAACCGATACGCGCCGGACGCGGCCTCGCGGCGCGCCGGTCCACTCGAACATTCTCGGCATCGCGGAGTGCCGGGATCGTCGTCGGTATGCCACAAGATCCGCCGTTCCGCGGATCCACAAAAGTGAACCGCCGCGGTACGCATCACATCTTTGTCCTTGACACCGCGTGGGCTCGGACTCTGAAACTCGCGAATGCGCAGCGGAGCGAGGTTGCCTGTCCGACCCGTGCACCACGCCCTCGTACCGGTTGATAGCGAAGCGGACGTGCCGTCGTCAGGGGTATCGAGGTGGCTCCCTCACGGAATGCGATGGGGAACCTCCTCTTTTGTCTCCAATCGCTCCTCCCACCCCATCAATGCCGAGGCCCGACGTCCGTCATCGTCGCCCGCTATCGCGGCTGGATACGCCTCCATTCACGGCGTGCACTGCGGCGGCGACGCTTCGCGCGCGCCCGCACGCGCCCCGGGAAGGCGGCCGCGAGCCACCGGCGAGCGCGATCCGGCCCGCGTCGGTGCGCGCAGCTCCCGCCGGTCGTCCCACCAGAGATCGTGCTGCGTCGGGCTCAACTACCGCGCGGCACATCGCCGAGCAGCGCGACCGTCGTTCCGCAGTGCGGGCGCGCGCCCGCCGAGCCGCTGCTCTGTTCTCAAGCCGCCGAGCGCGCGTGCACGCGCGCCGGCGAGTGATCCGCTACCCGGCCGGCGTCACGCGCCTCGATCCCGAGGCGGAGCTCGGCGATCGTGATCGGGCCGGCGCGCGCGCCGGTGCCGTCGAGCGACGCGATGGACGCACGTCGCGGGGTTCACCTGCTTCAACGACGTGAGCGCGCGCAACTACCAGAAGCAGCGACGGTCAATGGACAAGCGGCCAAGGGCTTCGATACGTCTGCGCCGCTCGGGTCCGTGGATCGCGGTCGGGCCTCGACTCGGATCTACGGGTCTGAGTGTCCGTGCGGTCAACGGCGAGCGCGCGGCAGTCGGGCAGCACACGCGACCTGCTCTATCCCCGTTCCGTGAGCTGGTGCAGCTTCATCTCGCGCATCATGACGCTCGAGCCCGGGCGACGTGATCGCGACCGGCACGCCGGCCGGCGTCGCGCCGGTCGAGTTCCCGGCGATCGTGATCGAGGTCGAGGTCGAGGGAATCGGGTGCTCTCGAGAATCCGTGGAAGCGGGATCGTGAGTCGCCGCGAGCCGTGCTGATCGTCCGCAACGCCGCGTCCGTGGTCCGGCCGGCTCGCGTCGCCGCCGAGCGCCGACTGCGCTCGCGCGATGGCCGCGGGTGCTCGCGGCGATCGGCCGACGAGCGCCGAGCTCGCCGGCGCCGTCGCACGCACCGAGGTGATCGACGCGCGCGCGGCGCCACCGTCACGCCCGGGCTCACCGACGCGCACATCCATCTCGTGCTACGGCCGTGCGGCGCGCGCCGCGCGAGCTCGGACCTGCGGCGCGGTGCGCTGCGCGCAGGTCGTGTCGCGACGTGTCGCGCGCCGCGCACCCGCGAGCCGCCGCTGCGTGATCGGGCGCGGCTGGGACGTCGCGACGCGCTGGAGCGACCGCCGCATCCGCGACGCGCTCGACCGCGGTGGCGCCGGACCGGCCGGTGCTCCTCCACTCAGCAGCGACTTCCACACGCTGCTGGGTGAACCGCGCGGCGCGTCGCAGGCCGCCGGAATCGAGCGCGCGACCCGGATCCCGCCGGCGGGCGGATCGAGCGCGACGTCGCGGGGCGAGCCGACCGGTCGTGCTGCGCGAGCACGCGGTGCGGCTCTGCGCGGAGCTCGAGCGCGCGCCGCCGGCCGACGACGCGCGAGGCGCTCGACGCCGCGGTGCGACGGCTGCCACGCGCGCGGCATCACCGCGGTCGCACGACTTCGAGGGCGCCGAGTCGCAGCGGTCTCCACGCGCGCGCACGTCGGGCACGGGTGAGTCGCCGCGTGCGCGTGCTCATGCACCTGCCGCACGCGCGGGCTCGAGCACGGCGCTGGCGATCGGGCGTCGGCCAGCGGCGTCGGCGACGACCGGTTCCGCATCGGCGCGCTCAAGCTGTTCGCCGACGGCACGCTCGGCTCGCGCACCGCCGCGCTGCTCGAGCCCTACGACGGCACCGACGACCGCGGCATGGACGCTGATTCCGCCGCGCGAGCTCGCGCGCGATCGTTCGCCGCGCGTGCGCAGGCGGGCTTGTCGGTCGCCGTCCACGCGATCGGCGATCGGCGCCGTGCGCTCGGCGCTCGACGCGTTCGCGGCTGCCGGTCGCCGCGGGCTCGATGCTGCGCCGCCGCGCATCGAGCACGTCGCAGCTGCTGCGACGCCGCCGACCTGCCGCGTTTCGCCGCGCTCGGGCGTCGCGGCCAGCATGCAGCCGGTCGCACTGCACGTCGGACATCGAGCTCGCGCGAGCGCTGGTGGGGCGCGCGGCGCGAACGCGCCTATCCGTGGCGCGCGCTGCTCGAGCTCGGCACGCACGCTCGGCGTTCGGATCCGACGCGCCGGTCGAGCCGCTCGACCTCGCGGCTCGGTCTGCACGCCGCGGTCACCCGCGAGCGCGCGGACCGGCGGCGAGCCTTCGTGCCCGGAGCAGCGCATCGACGCTCGACCAGGCGCTGCGCGCCTGCACGGAGGCGCCGGCGCGGCTCGCCGGAGCCTGGCCGCGGCTCGGGCGCGCTCGCGCCGGGAGCGCACCGGCCGACCTGGTGGTGTGGGACCGCGATCTGCACGCGCACCGACCCGCGGCGCTGTGCACGGCGCGTCCGGTGCGTGACGGTGCTCGGACGGGCGGATCGTGCACCGGCCGCGAGGGCGCGGACGAGTCGCGCGACCGGGCGCGACCGGCGGGCGACGCGGCGCGATGACCACCGACTACGCCGAGCAGAGCGACGAGGAGCTGGTCGCGCGTCGCCCAGGCGGGCGACAACCGCGCCTTCGACGAGCTGGTGCGGCGCTACCGCGACAAGGTCTACCGGCTCTCGTACAAGATCCTGCGCAACGAGGACGACGCCGCCGAGGCGCTGCAGGACGCGTTCCTCTCGGCGCTATCGCGGGCTCAAGAACTTCAAGGTCGAATCCACGTTCTCGACCTGGCTCTACCGCGTCGCGACCAACGCCAGCCTGATGAAGTACCGCAAGCGCGCGCGACGACCACGTCTCGCTCGAGCAGTCGCAGAGCCACGAGCGAGGACGCCGAGCCGCATGCAGATCCCGGACTGGTCGCCGCAGCCGCTCGAACGAGCTGCTCGACACCGAGACGCGTCGAGGTCATGGAGGAGGGCATGCGCCGCCTGCCCGAGGACCTGCGCACGGTGTTCATGCTGCGCGACATCGAGGAGCTGTCGAACGCCGAGGTGGCCGAGATGCTCGACCTGACGGTGGCGGCGGTGAAGTCGCGGCTCCACCGCGCGCGGATCTGCGCTGCGCGACCGGCTCAACCGCTACTTCACCGGACCGGATGACGCCGCAAGGACGCGGCCGGCAGCAGCCTGAGCGCGAGGCGGCCGCACGCGGCCACGGACGACGAGTCAGCGGCGGCGAGCGCGACGCGGTAGGCGAAGAACACGCCGAACCCGGCGCGGCCCAGCCAGCGGATGAGGCCACGGATGGCGAGAGAACCCGGTGACGGCCGCGGTGACGACACCGATCGCGCAGCGTCGTCGGCCGGCAGGTCGTGCGGCAGGTGCCGCAGCTCGAGCAGCGCCGGCCCCGAAGCGTGATCGGGGTGGCGAGCAGGAACGAGAAGCGCGCGCGCCGAGACGCGCCAGGCCAGACGCGCGGCCGGCGGTGATCGTGATCCCCGAGCGCGAGACGCCGGGCACCAGCGCCAGCGCCTGGGCGGTGCCCATCACGGGCACGCGCCCCACCGGGCGTCGCTTGCAGTCGTCGTGCGCTCTCCCGGCCGCGCGCGATCGCGTCCACCCACCAGCAGCAGGAAGCCGAACACCGCACAGCATGCGCGGCCTGGAGCGGCAGCGAGCGCAGCCGTGTCTCGGCCGCGTCCTGGAGCAGCACGCCGGCGATCGCGGCCGGCACCGAGGCGACGATCGAGCTTGAGCCAGGTGCCGCGCGCCTCGCGGCGACGGCCGGCGTCGGCATCGACGCACCGCATCGCGCGAGCTTCCACCAGTCGCGTCCAGAACGGCGAGCAGCAGGGCGAGCAGCGTGCCCCAGTGGAGCGCCGACGTCGAAGCGCGACGCCGGCGTACGTCCAGCCGAGCAGCGTCGGGCACCACGTACAGGTGGGCGCTGCTCGAGATCGGAAGGAACTCGGTCAGATCCCTGCACCGTCCCGAGGACCGCCGCCTGGATCGGCGACATGGGGCGCGCACGCTAGCATGGGCGTTCACGAGCCGTCACACGCGCGCGGGCGCGCGGTGAGCGAAGAGCTCGCAGTCGCGCGGAACGCCGGCGTCGTCGGCGCCGCGACGATGCTGTCGCGCGTGCTCGGGCTCGTGCGCGAGCAGGTGATGGCGACGCTGTTCGGCGCCGGCTTCGCCACCGACGCGTTCAACGTCGCGTTCCGCATCCCGAACCTGCTGCGCGACCTGTTCGCCGAGGGCGCGATGTCGTCGGCGTTCGTGCCGACGTTCACGGAGCACCAGGTGAACCGCGGCGAGGAGGCCTGGGCGCTCGGCCGGCAGCTCATGCTCACCCTGTTCCTCGTGCTCGCGCTCTGCGGCGATCGGCTGGGTGTTCGCTCCCTGGGTGGTAACCGCGTTCGCTCCGGGCTTCGCCAAAGGTCCCCAGCTGACTCTTGAGCAATACGTAAA
>ERZ1370068.9247-contig-8038_pt1 | contig 61642 bp, 123 predicted proteins | sample MGYA00561227_ERZ1370068 | MGnify/ENA primary metagenome ERZ1370068 (study PRJEB38410, sample SAMEA6850437) | metagenome | study: Metagenomic assessment of the ecological functions of the soil: analysis of the soil microbiota associated with the...
GTCGCCACGCTCGCTCGCCGAGATCCCCGCCCGCCGGGCTGCCTGCCGCCCGCTGACCCTGCGCGCCGAATGATGCCCGTCCCCACCCGGTACCTCGAGTCATCCGGAGTAAAGCTCCTGCGCCGGGCAGACCTGCACGGGATACCCGATCGGGCGAGGTGGCTGCCACCACCCGGACCGACAGTGGCAGCAACCTTGCCCGACCACGCACGGTGTCCACTGAAGTCGTCGACAGAAATCGTCATGAATGCCGCCGCAGAACGGCTGCCGATGCGCAGTCCGTCGCACCCGCCACGCCCGCATCCGCCCCGCTCCGACCCGCCTACTGCCTGCCGCGCCGGTCGCCGTGGCGCCGGGCGACTCGGCGGGCTGGCTGCGATCGCCGCCGGCGTACGGAGCTTCGGCGAGGTCGAGCGCTCGTGGGCCCGCTCGATCGTGGCGCTGTGGGCCGCCGCCGGGCTCGCCCTCGGCGTGCGCCGGCAGACACGACCGACTGGCGCCGGATCGTCCTCGCCGGCGCCGTCGTCGGCGGTGCGGGCACGCCCGCCGCGGCGATGGTTCTACCGCTCGCTCTGACGGCGTCGTCGCGGCGGCGGGATGGGATCTCGCCCTCCGGCGCGGCGGCGGCGCTGCGCCCGGCGGTCGCCATGCACCTGCTGTTCGGGCTGGCCGACGGGCGAGCTGGCGACGCCGGTCCGGCGGCGCGGTGGCCACCGGCTGCGTCGCCGGTCGTCGTCGGGGCGGCGCTTGATGGCCGAGCCGGGACCGGCATGGTGGTCTGGCGCCGGATCGCCGTGCTCCGGGCGCTGGCGCTCGGTTCGGCATTCCACGCCAGCCACGTCCGCTGCGCGTCAAGGCCGGTGCTGTCGACTGGCGCCGGATGCAATGGATCGGCTGGCACGCCAGCGTGGCTGCTGCCGAGGCACAGCATCGTCGCCGTCGCGCCTGGCCGGTCGCTGACCGACTGGCCAGCTGAACGCGTCGGGGCCGTCGCTCCTCGCCCCCTCAGCGGGCTGATCCCGGTGGCGCTGACGCTCGGCACGCTGCCGACGAGATGGTGGCCCGCGTCGACCGGCCGCTGGCGCGCACGGTCGAGATCGCTGGGCTGACGGCCGTCGTCGTCGCCATCTACGGCGCGGTGGTGATCGGACTCTGGCCGGACGCCGTCGAGCGACGCGGCTGCGGGCGCTGCTTCCGCTGTCGGGCTGGTGGCGACGCCGGGCTGTACGGCGCTGCTCTACTCTGCCGGCGCGCCGCCGGCTCATGAACGGGCCAGCCGACTCGTGTACGGCGTAGAGCGTCTCGCCCGGGATGGGCTGCTGCGCACGTTCTGCAGCCAACGACTGACGCTGATCGATCCCGATGGACGAGCTGGGTTGGCTCCAGCTCGTCGAGAGCCTGCGCAAGGCGATGGCAAGCTCGGCTGCCGGCCGGAGGTGTGGACGGGGCGGGACGGGCGCTTGCGCGCTCGCCGGTGTCCCCCCACCGCCAGGCGCGCCGCCGATCGTGATCGGCGCCACGGAAGTCGGCCGATACGTCTATAGCCCGCGCTGGTGCGAGCGGCGGAACGACACCGACATCTGGGTGCCGGCCGCGGTCGGCCCCGACGGCTCAGGGGGGTCGATGCGGCTCCGCGCGCGGTCGCCCACGCCGGCGAGCTGCTCGGCTTCATCGTCGCGACTCCGCCGGCGCGACGGCGAGCCGTTCACCGGAGTCCGAGGACCGCGCCCTGACCGAGCTTCCGCCCGCCAGGTCGTTTCGCCGGCTGCGCAACGTGCAGCTCGACACCGCGCTGCAGGCCAGCCTCGAGGAGCTGCAGGTGCGCAACGACGAGCTGCGTCGAGGGCCGCGCCATCGTCGCGGCCGGCGACGCCGAGCGGCGCAAGCCTCGAGCTGCCAGCCTCCGCTGACGGTGCCCAGCGGCACCTCAGCGGCGCTGGCCGTCACGCTGGCGCCTCCATCTCGCCATTGATGCGGCCGAGACGATCCGGACGACGCGACGTCGCGGCTGATCGACGAGACCAAGGGCAACCTCCAGGGCGCGATCCAGGAGAGCCTACGGCGCTGGCTCCACGGGCATCTTCCACCGCCGCTGCTGATGTCGGGCGGGCTCAACGAAAGGCGCCGCCGGCGGGCAGGCTGGCTGAGCCGCGCTCGCCGGCAACGGTGGATACCACGCGGACATCAGCGTGGCTCCTCCGCAGCGGCGGAGGCGGCCGTGTGTACTGCTGCGTGCTCGAGTGCGATGCAGAACGCCGGCAAGCACGCGCGGCGCCGGCAGCCGTCGTGTACGCGTGACGGTCGCCGAGCGGGATGCGGACGCGCCGACGTTCTCGGTCGCCGACGACGGCGCCGGGTTCAGATGCAGCGGGTCCGGCACCGGCGCCGGACACCGGTTTTCGTCAACATGGCCGACCGGCTGGGCGCGCTCGGCGGCACGATCGACGTGCGGGTCGGCCGCGCGCCGGGACGACGGTCAGCGGCACGCCGCTGCCCCGGCCGATGACGGCGCTTCCGCAGTCGAGGAGCCCCAGATGTCATCCGGGGAGCCTCAGCGGGCAGGCCCGCGCTCCGATGGCCGACGCGAGCGAGGCGGATCGATGCAGGCCGACTCCAGCCGCAGGCGGGATCGCCGACTTTATTGCGGCGGCGACGACCTGCGGCGAGAGCTTCGTCCTTGTTGACGGTGCGCCATCGCCCCGCTGGAACGCGCGGTCCCCGGGAGATCGTCGAGGCCGCCACGTCAGAACGCTCCAGGACTCACCTTCGTCCTGCAGGGACGGGCAGTCGGTGATGATCATGCGCGGTCGCTCTCGATGCCGTCCAGCTCGCCCATGGCCGATCGTCCATCAGCACGAGGTCGGGGCGCGACGCGCCGCTCGTCGCCACCGCCTGCCTCGCCCCGACTCCACCTCGGCGCAGGATGAGAGCTCGTAAGCCGGCAGATCCGGCTGACGACCGCCCGAGCGGCGCTCGCGGAAGGGCGGCTGGTCGTCGGCAGACCGCGACGCTGGCGCGCCCGGCCACCTGGTTCATTGTCGCTTCAGACGACGACCCGGCGCGGCGGAGCGACCGTTGCCACGCACCGAGCACGGGCGGTGTGGTCTCAGCCACCCTCCGCGGCGGGGCGCACGAGCACGGCCTTCACCCGCGCGGGTTGAGCGTACCGGTTCCTCGGTCAGGTGGAGCTTGGAGAAGATCAGCGAGTTGATGTGCTTCCTCGACGGCCCGCTCGCTGAGGATCAGCGTCGACGGCGATGGCGGCGTTGCTCTTCCTGCGGGCCATCTCACGCGAGGATCTCCCGCTCGCGTGGCGTCAGCCGCCCGGAGGGGCGACGATGCCCTGCGAGCGCGTTCGGCGTTGACCAGCTCGTCGACGCCCCGGACGATCGATGGGCCGATCCAGGCCGGCGGCGACCAGGCGCGCGGCGTCGCGACCAGGTACGCTCGGCGTCGCCAGCCTGCGATCGCGCCGGGAGGTGGTAGGCCGGCTCGGTGCCTGTCAGGCCGGCCTCGAGCAGGCCGAGCGCGCGCACACGGCGGCGCGCGCGTACTGGAGCAACGACAGCACCGACGCCTGGGGTGGCTCTGGCGCAGGAGCGTGGCGGCGGCACGCCTGCTCATCGGTGCCATGGTTTCGGTGGCGTGCGGATGTCGGTGATGACGACGCGACGTCAGCGGGCTCCTGACGCGCTCCGACCACCGGCGAGCAGCTCATCGAGCGAGCCCCGCCACACCGACGACCTGGAGCTCGGGGTCGGGCGTCGACGAGCCCCACGACGCCCTGTCGGAGCAGGTAGCCGTCGTCCGCCACGTGACCACCCGCACGGTCACGCGCGCCAGCAGGTTACCGCCGCCCGTCGATCAGACCGGGCGCTCTGGGCGAGTCGGCGAACAGGCGCCTGACGTCGGCGGCTACCGGCGCCGGCGTCGTCCGCCGTGATGCGGTTAATACCCGCCTGGCTGCCACCAGGTTTGCGGCCGCGCCGTGGTTGGTCCTGTTCACCGCTTATGATCTGCGGCCGTGCGAGAGCCGTGGGCACCAGCGTGGCTCCCGCACGGCGGCGTCGTGCACCCTGAGCGGGAGCTGGTGGCCCGTACCGTGGATACTGCGCACTGCGGTGCCGAACCCAACACCGCCCCGGAGGATCAGCGATGCCGTGGCGGACGCATCTGCGAGCCGATCCGACCCGCTGAGGACGATGAGGACTGCTGGTGGTCCCTGCTGCGGGACACCGTCGAGCCGGCTGCCATCGTGCCCCGGGCATTCGTGGTTGCGGGACCGGGAGCGGTTCTGGTCGCGGTGGATCGAGCAGGTCCGGCGGGCTCGAGGCACTGCCGTGCAGCACCCTGATCAGCCGGGCCCGACTGCGCGATGACCCATCACCGCCCTGAACGCGGTCGAGGAGATGTGATCCGATGGGTGACCTTTGCGAAGGAGTTCATGCGCACCTCCACCGTGAGCGCCCCGTCGGCGACACGACGTGATCCCAGCCGGCGACTCGGTGTATCCCCGCCTACCTGTCGGCCAACTGCGACGAGGACGTCTTCGACGACCCGTTCCGCTTCGATGTAGGGACGGCCGGACAACAAGCAGGTCGCCTTCGGGTATGGCGTCCACTTGCCTGGGTGCGCACTCACTAAGTTTGAGCTGCGGGTGTTCTTCGAGGAGCCTGAAGCGCGCCGATGACCTGCAGCTGGCGGGGAGCTATCGAGGTCGGCGACCGTGTTCGTCGGTTCCGGGCACCTCGTCTCGTATCGGATGCGCTGATGGAGCGGACGTGACGCCTGGCGGACTGGGCTGATGTCTCGGTCGAGGGCCCGGCTGCGGTGGGCAGCCAGCCGGCTGGGGCTCACTAACGGAGGCAGCGAGGATAACGCGATCGCCGTCGTTCACCGAGCGCTCGAGACCTATCACTCGAGTCCAAGATCGGTGCTGTGGCGCTGCGTCGATCATCTCTTCGAACGGTTCGATGCCGAGTTCATCGCAGGGTTCGAGCCCGGAGCCGGATGCCAATCCTGCGCGTCGCTGGCCAGCTCAGCGGGGGAGCATCCGTGCGCTGGTGCGCCTGGCTGCGCGGCTTCCGAGCTGAACAGGATCATATGGTGCACGAGGCGATTTGGCGGACTTCTGAGCGCCTGACTGGATCGTCGAAAAAGCGCCAGGCGGAGCGCGATTTGAGAGGTCGGAGGCGCTGTGGCGGCGGTTCGCTAATCCGGCGCGAATGAACTCTGATGTCGATCCCAGGATCATCTGTCGCGCCGCTCTCGGCGCTGCGTCGTTGCTGTATGAATGCTGCCGAGGCATGATACGGCTGCTCGGTCGGTCTGGGTCCGGCGACGTCATCCGTGATGAGCTGACCGCTCACGCCGACACCCCGGTCGCCATGTTCCTCGACTGAGAGCGCCCCGACGCGAAGAGAGCCCGAAAGGGGGCTGAACCGATGGATTCGATCTCGCCAGTGTGGAAGGCCGTGCTGCGCTCGTAGATGGTGACGACTACTACGACGTGTCCGCCGCGAGCGACGGTTCGCTTCCGAGCGAACCGGATGTCCTCGCTCGGTCACGCCACCGAGTCAGTCGGCCCCGGTCCACGCTCGTACGCGGAGCCCACCGGGGTTGGTCGCGATGTCGTGCCTGGGCCGCCGGTCCTCTGCCCGCAGAAGTCCTCGAAGGACTCAACTATTCGACCACGCCGCCGAGGCTCGATGGAGGTGCCGAAGAATCCTCTCGTGTTCACTCAAGTTCCCGTCCTGCCTCCTCTCGGTCCGACGGCCGACGTGGAGCTACGCAGCGACTTCTGTGACTACGAGGTGCAACTGCGGTCGTGATCGGTGAAGGTGGCGCGACATCTCCCGAGACGGCGTGGCAGCACGTCGTGGGGGTGATGGTCGGTCGAGACATCTCGACCGCAAGGCGCAGTTCGCATCGAATCCACCCCACTTCGATCTCGGCAAGTCGTTCGACACGTTCGGACCGATCGGCCCCGTCGTCGTGTCGATGGACGATCGCCGACCCACGTGCGTTGCGTGGATCGTCACCGCCGTCAACGGCGAGGAACGACAGAAAACGACACCGTCTCGAGCCTGATCTTCGACGTTCCAACGCTGATCGCGCATTCGTCCCAGATCACCACGCTGGTAAATGGGCGACCTGATCTTTACCGGCACCCCGGCCGGTTCTGGGGTGCTACGCACGGCAAGTTCTTCGGCCGATGGCGACGGATCGTCACCACGATCGACGGCATCGGAACGATATCCAATCATGGCAGTTCGCGCCAGCGATCATCACCACGTGAGACTGATCGTGATGTGCACTGGCTGTGGCCGTAACGATATCGTATTCGTCCGCTTCCAGGCTCCCGACCTGACGTGATGACATTCCTCGAGGACTTCGGGATGCACTGCGCAGCGGATCAGCGACACGCTATGTTATGCGCGGCACTGATTGATGAAGGGTTCGGGCACGTCAATTACCCGCGTCGCAGCGGGCTTCGAAGGTCGGTCTCGTGCTCGAAGCGGACTCCGCCGCCGACCTCGACGATCTCACCGCCCTGACGCCTTCCTCAGATGTCGCCGATCTCGACGGACCGGGCGGAGGTTGGGTCGTGCACGCCACGGATCCCAACGGCTACCAGGTCGAGGTTGTCGCGGGACGAGGGTGGGTCGGCAGGCTGCCAACACGAGCTGCCCCTGATTCGCAACGACGCCGCCGCCTAACCACTGCAGGTGCACTTCCGACGGAGTCGGGGCTGTCGCACATCAAGCGCGACTGGGCCACTGCGCGAATGGTCGACTACCGATGAGCGTGAAGCGCGGTGCTAAGCAGCACTTCGGCCTGGGTCACATCCGACGAGATCCAACCTCGACGAGCACACAGCGCTCGGCGCGCCTGGTGCTGCGACCAAGGCGACCACTACGTCAAGATCACCACACGTTGTTCCTCGTCGGAGTCGGCAAGGCCGCGCTCGACCACGCTGCGCTCGAGGCTTCGACTCGACGATCTCATGACCGGCATTCCCACCCTCACGACTCGTGGAAGGCACGCCTAATGGGGGTCGGCTGGCAACATCCTCGGCAGCCGATCTACGACTACTGGCTCGACCTGTATGGCCATGGTCGAGCACTGACCGACGGCGACTATGTCTGAACGCGACGCCACCCAACAGCGCCGGGATCTCGCCAGCCTGCTCGGTCTGCAGTGGGGTCCCACCCACGGCGGACCACCGTCCTGACCACACGAACAATGGCCGCTCAGCTACCTCCAGGTGTACCGCGACGCAGTCGTCGACCGCGCATCCGTTATCGTCGACGTGATGATGGCGGTCGGTGAGCGCTGCCGTCCGGTCGAGCCGATCGGCGAGGCCGCGCGCCCTTTCGTCGAGCAGATGGCCACGGAGACGAAGGGCCGACGTCGTTGCTGGTGCCGCTGCCCATGCTACGCAACCTTCGCGACGCCGCCCCCGCCACCTCCACCGCAACGACCAAGCGAGGAGAGGCTCACCCACCGGCTCTCCAGGCCTCGGTGCCCTGGGCGGGCAGCCGATCAGGCGTCGGGCGACTAGAGCAGATGCTCGAGATCGATCTTCGTTTCGAGCTGCCCGTAGTATCTCGTCTCATGCCGTATTTCGCCGATCCTGCTCGCTACGAATCGATGGTCTACCGCCGATGTGGTCGCAGTGGCTTCGCCTACCGGCCATCTCGCTGGGCCAGGCACAACTGGCGATGATCGACCGTGGGAGACCCAGCGCGCCATATCTGCCGGCGGGCCTTCGATCTGGGCGTCACCCATTGCGATCTGGCCAAACAACTACGGACCTCCCCCTACGGAGCAGCCGAGTCGAACTTCGGGCGCATCTTGGCAACCGACTTCGCTGCCCACCGCGACGAGCTGCTCATCTCACAAAGGCCGGTTACGACATGTGGCCGGGTCCATGGCGACCTTCGGATCGCAAGTACCTGCTCGCGCTACTCGATCAATCGCTCCACCCGGATGGGTCTCGACTACGTGACATCTTCTACTCCCACCGCGCCGACCCGATACGCCGAATGAAGAAACAGTAGTGCTCACAGCCGGCCGTCGCGCAGGGCAAAGCCTTGTACGTTTGCGATCTCGTCGTACCCCGGAACGCCGCCACCCGCATGGCCGAGCTCCTCGCCGAGCACAAGGTTCCGCTGCTGATCCACCAGCCGTCGTACTCCATGGTCGTAACTGGCTGACGGCACGACCAGCTGCCTGACACGCTCGAAAGCGTCGGCGCCGCCAGCTGTATCGCCTCTCTCACCACTGGCCCAGGGTCTGCTCAACAGACCGCTACCTGCACGGGATCCCGTCCGACTCGCGCGCAAGTGACGGGCGGTGCAGTCCCGAGCGCCGACTCGATCACTGACGAACGGCTCGCCTGCGCGCGCCTCGCAACGATCGCAGCTCGCCGCGGCCAGAGTCTGGCCGAGCTGCACCGTGTGGGCGTTGCACGATCCACGATGACCTGCCAGATCGGCGCGAGCCACGTGACGCAACTCGAGGACAACATCGCCGGCGCTGCAGAACATGTCGCTGACGGCCGACGAGCTAGCCGAGATCGACTAACACGCCACCGACGCGGACATCAAACCCCGAAGCAGTCCAGTGATCAATGAGACGGTCGACTCGACGTGTCACCCAAGGGCCGATCTCCAAGCTCAACACTCGGAGGAGGCTTGCGTGCGCTGACGCAGGACTGACACCGCCGGAGCGCCGCCTCCTGGTCCGTTGTTCTGTAATCCAGAAGCCGGCGGTGGTCGCCGACACATCGGCTGGTTGGTCTCGGCGTCGTTCTCGGACGCCCCATCCTCGGGGACCGGTGACGACCGACCGGGCAACGGTCAGGTCATCAGCCCGAGCTCGGGTGGGGCTCGGCTCACCGGCCCGACCTGACTGACGCCGAGCTTCTTGCAGCCAGGCGCTCGGCGCGCTCTCCCTTGGCAGCAAGGCACGGAGATCCCAGCTTGTCGGCGATCACCGCGAACGTCACGTCAGTGGGCAGGTAGTGCAGCACTCGAGCCTGGGCGAGCGTGATCGACGCCGCTGAATGTCGCGGCCCTCCCCGCACTGCTCCGCCGCTGCCTGTCGGCCGCGTGCCATCAGCAAAAAGCCGCTGGCCCGCAAGGTCTCGAGGGCCTCGTCGTCACCGCCTCCCTCGATGAGCCCTGCGGTGATCAGCTGACCGCCTCGGCGGCGGCCGCGGCACGGATCGTCGCCGCCGCTGCGAGTGTCCGACCGCCCGAGCGCCCGCCGCCAAGGCCCGCAGGGTCGCCTGAGCCTCGGCTCGCTGCGCCGCGGCGATCACCTCGGCGGCCTCGCCGATCTGGGCTCTACGAACTCCTGGCATCGGCGGTCAGAAGCCGTCGCCGTGAGGAGCGCCCTCCGGTCTGAGATCGCGCCCAGCAGCGGCTGTGCTCCACCCGTGCTGACGAGGGGGAACGATCGCCGTGCCTGGCACCAGGGACTCGGCCAACGCCCACACGGCGCCCGGCTCCCAGCCCGTTTGATCATCGCCGTGCGCCGCTTCCTGAGCCCGACGCCGTCGACCGGAAGGAGCCCGGCCAGTGGTGTGGTCCTGAAGTCGTCGTCGTCGCCGATGGCCAGCCGCGCTCGAGCGTGCTGTCGTCGTCCTTGGCGACCACGAGGAGGTCGAGCAGCCGCAGCAATCTCTGCGACCAGGCTTCTGGTCGACCTCGGTCAGGACCCGACGCTCGAAGTCCTTTTCGAGCTGGAAGCTCACGGCAATCACCTGCAACGGACCAGCCACCGTCGACTCCCTGATCGTCACTGCGACGCGCCTGCGGTTTCAGTGAATATGGTCCAACCTGCACCGACCAGGGTACTTGGTCCTCCTCCAGACGATGGGCCGGCGCAACGTCGAGATGGTCGCGTGGTCCCGGTCGCCGCCGAAGGAATCGGGCGCCGATGGCTGGTCCCGGTATGGCCCCGCAAAGCCAGCGGGCCGGTCGGCGAGTGGTCTTACGCGCCTCGGCGCTGAGGATCGGTTTCGCGACGCTGGGCGTGAGGGAGAATGGCGCGGTGCAGCAGCGGCTCGGTCGGGTGACGACTGGCCGACGGCACTGGCGCTGTCGTACGCCTCGGTCGGCGCGGGCCGGCCGTTGGTGTACGTGATGGGCTGGCTCACGCATCTGGAGCTGAGCTGGGAGCTGCCGGCGGAGCGGGCGTTCTACGAGGCGCTTGGCGCAGGGGTGTCGACTCGTGCGCTACGACCGCGCGGGCTGCGGGCTGTCGGACGGCCACGGCGCGGCCACCGTCGTTGGCGTTCGAGCTCGAGCAGCTCGCCGCAGTCGCTCGCGACGCTCGGGACGGAACCGTTCGATCTGATGGGCACGTCGATGGGGCGTCGGTGGCGGTGGCGTGGGCGGCGGCGCATCCGGACACGCGTTCGGCGTCTGGTGCTCTACGGCGGCTGGGCGCGGCGGCTGACCTGTCCCCGCCGGCCGTGCGGGACCATGTCTTGGGGCTGGTCGAGTCGCACTGGGGACTGGGCTCGGACGTGCTGACCGACATCTTCGCCCCCGACGCCGACCGCTCGACGCGCGCCGCGTTCGCTCGCTATCAGCGGGCGTGCTCGAGCGCTGCCACCGCCCGAGCGTTGCTGGCGTTGAGCTACGAGCTCGACGTCAGCGACCTGCTCGCCGAGGTGCGGACCCCGACGTTGGTGGTGCATCGCGCTCACGACCGCGCCGCACCCGCTCGCGCAGGCCGAAGCGCTCGCCGGCGGCGTCAGCGGTGCGGAGCTCGTGGTGCTGCCGGGCCGATCGCATCTCCCGTACGCGGGTGACCGAGACGAGCTGGTGCGCGTGGTCCGCCGGTTCCTCGGCCTGCCCGCACCACGGCGTCGCACCGCCGTAGCTGACCGCTCGCCAGACGCGAGGTGGCGGGCCTGGTGAGCCAAGGGTGCACGAACCGCGAGATCGCGACGCGCCTGGGCATCGACGAGCGCTCCGCCGAGGGTCACGTCGAACGGATCCGCCTGCGCCTGGGGTTCCGGTCGCGCGCTCAGATCGCTGCCTGGTACATCGCACAGCGCGATCGGCCCTGAAGGTCTCGTCGACGTATGGGGTAGTTCCACGCCTGACACGGCCGGCCGGATCGGCGCACAGTGCTGGACCGACCGACCACCGACGTCAGGACCTTCTGTGACCGATTCCGCCATCGCCATGTCACCACGCGACCGGGTTCGAAGTACACGGCGCGCGTGGCCGCTTCAACGCCGTGCTCTTCAGCCTGATGGGCCCGTACCTGGAGTGGAACCTGCGCAGCACAAGCGGCGCGTCTTCGGCCGAGCTGCCCCACGAGGTCGTCGAGCTCGGCTCCGGAGTGGGTGCCAACCTCCGCTACCTGCCCACCGGGGCCACGCTCGTCGCCATCGAACCCAACCCCCACATGCACCGGCGGCTGCGGGCCGCCGCCGAGCGCAGCGGCGTGCACCTCGACCTCCACGACCGTGTCGCCGAGCGCACCGACCTGCCCGACCACAGCGTCGACAGCGTGATCTCCTCACTCGTGCTGCTGCTCGGTGACCAACCCCGCCGACGTCCTCGCCGAGATCCGCCGCATCCTAGCGCCCGGCGGCACCTACCGCTTCGTCGAGCACGTCGCCGCGCCGACCGGCACCCTCACCCGCACCACTGCAACGAGCGCTCCGTCGTCCGTGGGCCTGGACCTTCGAGGGGTGCTCGTGCGAACGAGACCTCGACAGCCTCATCCGCGCCGCGGGTTCGCCAGCGTCGACATCGAGCCCTACCGGCTCCACACCCCCTGCCGTCCCTTCAACACCCACCATCGCCGGCACCGCCCACGCCTGACGAGCGAACTCCTCGGTCCCGACCCGGCGCCAGCTCGTCGCCCCGGTCACCGCGCGCTCATCGCCCCGCACCGGCGAGCACCACGCCGCCGCCACCTGGTTCACCCCATCGCCCAGGAGCCGACACCATGACCCTGCGCCACCCCGACCCCGTCCCAACCGGGCCCTCATGTTCACCCCGATGGAGCAGCGCCGCCATCTCATCGTCGACCGCCGCCGTCCTCGCCGACCAGCTCGGCTACCACACCGTCCTCATCCCGGAAGGTTGGGGGTTCGACGCCGGCGTCGTCCTCGCCGAGATCGCCGTCCAAGACCACCCGCATCCGCATCGCCACCGGCATCACATCGATCTGGGGACGCAGCCCGCCACGATCGCCATGATGGCCGCCACCCTTGACGACCTCTCCGGCGGACGGTTCACCTCGGCCTCGGCACCAGCACCCCAACCCTCGCCGAACAGTTCCACGACGTCGCCTTCCACCGGCCCGCCGCCCGGCTCGCCCACACCATCAGCCAGGTCCGCGCGCTCCTGGACGGCGAACGCATCGACCCCCACCGGCGGCGGTCGCGGCCTACGCCTCGGTGTGCCCGCCCGACCCGACCTGCCGATCTGGGTCGCCGCCGCTCGCGCCCCGCGCCACCGCCACCGCATCCGCGCCGCCGACGGCTGGTACCCGGCCCTCGTCCCCCTCGACCGCATCGACACCCTCCGCTCGACCGCAGCCGCCGCCGCACCCGGGGATCCCACCCTCGATCGCCGGCCCGATGGTCGCCGCCGGCAACAACGCTCGGCGATCCGCCGAGCAGCTTCGTCGGCTGGTACTCCTCACCGGCATGGGCCCCCTCTACCCCGACTTCGTCGCCTCGCTCGCTCGGCTACCACGACGAGGTCCGCGCCATACGGCGGCCAACCCCCGCCCGGCACCAGGCGCCCTCGACTGGCCCCGCGACGCCGACCCGCTCCTCGAGCAGCTCGCCGCCATCGGCGACCGGCACGCCATCGCCGGCCAGCTGCCCCGATGGGACGAGCGACGCCGACATCGTCGCTGTCGTGCGTCGGCCCGACGCTCCCGACGCCGTGCTCGCCGCCGTCGAAGCCGCCGCCCCACCCACCCGGCTCGCCAGCGGCTCCTGACCACAACGCTCGAGCCCGCCGGCTGACCACTCGCCACAGGCACGCTGAGCTGCAGCGTGATGGGCGGCATCACCGACGACGCCGAAGGGCTCGGCCCCCGAGCGCAGCGCGAGGTGGCTTGACCGGACTGGGCGCGCGCTGACGCACCAACGGCATCCGCCCCGGAAGGGTCGGCACCTACACATCACGACCGGCAGCACGGACCGACGACGAGACCGCACACTCGACGACGCAGGAACCACTCACTCGCCTGGTACAACCCTCTGAGCCAGCGCCGAGACGAGGCGAACGTGGCGAGGTCGGCCCCTCGTCATGTTGTCAGGGGACCGGCGACTGGCCGGGGCGAAGTGATCAGGGACGTTGGACCCTGGTGGGACGGCGGGCTCGGCCACAAGCTTGGGTCGGAGGAAAAGAGGTACAGCGATGATCCAGGTATATGGCTTGACCTGCCGCCAGTGGACGCTACGGGATCATCCCCGAGCAAGCGCTGATCCTCGCCAGCGGCCACCCCGGACGTGCCCAGTGACCCGCCACCCGAGACGGGAGCCGATCGCCTGTGAGCAAGCTCCTGCAGTGCTCCTCCTGCGGCTGAATCTGCCGCCGACAGCTGCGAGGTCCCCGCTGTGTCACGTGCCGTGCCCCGCTTCCGTGGCTCACTGTCGCCCGGGACGATGACTTCGACGCCGCGATCCTCGCCTCGGAGCCGGTGCTCGTGTACTCTGAGCCCGTCGCACGCGCCTTGCAGAGGCATAGCCGCAGAGGTGGAACTGGTGGCTCGCGAGCTGGCGGCTGCCTCAAGGTGGTGACGGTGAACGCTGTTGAGGGGCCGATAATGTCGGCGCGATTTGCTGTCGCCGGTGTTCCCGAATACGATCCCCATCCTGCGCGACGGACAGTCGTTGCGGCGCCACACCGGCGTGGTGACCACAGATCGTCTGGTGGATTGGGTCCGGCACCAGTTTCGAAGCTGATCGGCTGCCGTCGCGGATTGGGCGGACGTATCGGGCGTCCGTGCTGGGATTTGCGCCGGGTCAGGAGCCGGGCGGCAGGTACAGATAGAAGACGGTGCAGCCGCCCGTCCCTGAGGAGTCGATGTCATGGTCGACGCCGTCAGACGTGAACATACGAGCTCGGTTCCCACCTCGACGTCCAGGATGACTGCCTGCCCGTCCAGCACCCAGAGATGGTGATGGTTGGCCCGATGGCGGTGGGTTCCGAGGCAGACCCGCCTCCACCGTCATGACCTCGGCTGTCGAGCTCTCCGTTCGCTACAGAACCCGGTGGCCGACACTGAATTGACCCGAACGGCCTCGACGGGCAGCGCCTTTGATGGCCCTGGCGGTGAGCACGGAACGGCCTGACCTGATCATCGCATCCATGACGTCACCGTGGGCCGCGGCCGATCTGGGGGCAAGGGACCAAGGGCCCGGATCGGTCGTAGGAACGTTACGCGCCCCTGGTGTCGCGGAATCAGTAGCGGGGTACGCCGGCAGCGGACCCTTCGTCCCTGGTTGCCCATTCCCTGAGGGGGCACACTGAACTCACTCGCGACCCGGGTCAGCACGGGTATTCCTCGGCGCGATGAGTCGGTCCTCCTCGGATCGCGATCGTCGGGAGCCCAGATGAAGAACTCGACCAGCTTCGAAGTGACGTCGAGCAAGAGCTCGCCCGGGAGCCCCATCTCGACGAGCGTCACATCAAGCGGTCGGTGCCAACCACGGCGCGGTGACCTCAGCGGCTGTGTTCCCACCTACAGCCAGAAGGTGCAGGCCGTGCGCGCCGTAGAACGTCGCCGGCGTGAGAGCGGTGGCCGACGAGCTACTGTGTTCGCTGGCGCCTCTCTCATGTCCGGGACGACACGATATCGCGGAGTCGGTCGCCCATCTTCCGGCCTGAACGGCGTCGTCCCCCCGGACAGCATCCAGGCCGAGGTCGAGAACGGAACCGTCATCCTGAGGGGCATCGTCGAGACCGAGTTCGAACGAGGCGAGGCAGCCAGGCTGGCTCGGATACTCGGGGTCCGCGGCGTCCGGAACTCCTGTCACATTGAAGGCGCGCCCGACCGCCGAGATGGTCGAGCGCCACATGTGCCGGTGCCTTCGGCTGCCAGGCGGCGCTGGACGCGCACGGTATCCACGTCGCCGTGCAAGGTTCGACCGCCGTCCTGACTGGCAGTCGCTTCGCTCACGGAAGAACGAATCGCGCGAAACGCAGCCTTTCTCGGCCCCCGGCATCCGCACCGTCGAGAGCGATCTCATCGTCGAGGCCTGATCACGCAAGTCCGGATCCGTTCCCGTGAGGAGGCGGCGAATGATGTGCCGGACAGAAGTGCATCACAACCATCTGACAATTCTTTTCGGCGCAGACCCGAGCCGACGTGGGTTGGGAACGAGTTGTTCCCAGCCGGTCGCTGCGCAGCGGCTTCACGCCCATCACCGGCCGATTCCCGCTTGGGCGTGCCTCAACCTCTCGCCCACGGCACGAACGATGATCTGGCGAACCTGCGGGCCTGAAACGTCGAGGCGGTCTGGCCAGGCTCGAGTGGATGAACGCGATTGCCCGGCCGGTGAGATCACATGGTCCTCATCGACGACGATCCCGACTCCTTCTGAGAGAGAACTCCAGCGAGAGGTCCTCGTGCCCATGGAGCTTGGGTTTGCCTCGCACTGGCTGACGCCCGTGACACCCGCAGAGCCTGCGGCGGTTCGTCGGGAGCTGCCCAGTTGCATCAAGGCCCACGCCGGGCCAGTGGGCCAGGGGCTGGTGCCGGGAAAACGATGGTGACCGGCGTGTGGGCGTGCTGGGCCACCTGTGTACTGGTGCTGCCGAGCAGGAGCTCGGGATAGCCCCAGGCCACGGCTCCTGACGACGATGAGGTCGGCACCCACCATCGCCGACGGCCAGCACGGGTAGCGCCACGGCACCCTGTCCCGCAGCAGGCACTGGTAATACCGGATGCCCGCGCGGAGGGGCCGGCACCACGTGACCGAAGGTCTCTTGAATCTCACCGGTGCGGGAAGCTCGGGACGGATCGCCTGAGCCCAGTGGTTCGAGCAGGCCCATCACGTGCAATAGCAATGACCTCGGCCGCCACCAGGCCTCGCCATGCCGGCAGCCCATTCGACAGCGGCGAGGCTGGTCTCCGACCCGTCGATCCACGCAGCGACGATTCGCTCGGAGTCTCATGTTGGTGCTCCCGTGGCCGGACGGTACACGCCAGAGATGCGATGGGCGTACCCTGCGCGACGACGTTAGCGTCACACCTTCAACGCGGGCGTGAGTTCGACCAGCCGTCGGGACGTTCGACCCCGCACGCGGGCGACTGCTTCACGGTCAAATGACCTGCACGACGAAGAGACGGTAGTGAGGATCAGTGAGATCATGCATACGGGTAGGGAGCGTGCAGCCCTGGAAGGTGGCGGCGTTCCGGCACAGCAGCCAGGTCGTGACGACCGCGAGCGCCGACTCGCCCGAGCATGTCCAGCGCCCGCTCCCGGGCGACGTGCGAGGCGTCACGTTGCGCAGCAACAGCGGAGCTCCACGTTCTCGACGGCAATGAACACACCGGGATGATTGAACGCTTGAAGATGAACCCCAGATCGCGGCCCGATGACGGGTCCGCCTCGGCGTCGCTCATGGCGAAGAGAATCACGGTCCTCGACCAGGACGTGCCCGCCGTCGATGTCATCTAGGCCGGAGAGACAGTTGAGGAGGTGGTCTCTGCCCGATCCCGACGGCCCCATCACGGCGACCATCTCGCCCCGTTCGACACGCAGGTCCACGCCGTTTAGGCGATGACTTCCGCCGCCGACGGAGCGGTAGATCTTGCGGACGGCACGGGCCACTCAGCAGTTCATCGGGGCTGCCGTCGTGCTGTGGTGCTGCTCCACGGGTCGCTCCTCGCCCTATCGCTGTCCAGCCTGGGAGCGTTATGATCCGCCGCACAGGGTCGAAGGTCCTGGGCTGGCCGGTCCCTTACGGCGCAGCGATCCCGGACGTGCGTGATCTGGCGCGATGGCGCGTCGGGACGTTCGCCCCTGCTGCGGGTGGCCTGGTCGCTTTTCATCGTGATGCCAGCGACGTGTGTCACCAGGACGTGATCGACAGAACTGAAGGTGCCGACGCGGGGACCTGCGCCAGGCCATCCCTGATGTCTGGAGAGGGTTCGGCGAACCTCACGTGACGCTGCGCTCAGTCGACGGTGCCCTCACCGGCCACACGAAGGGAGCTGATGGCGCTCGTTGCCGCCGTGGTCAAACGGTGCGATGGGTGCATCGCCTATCACGCCTGGCCGCCGCTCACCGGCGGGCGACCAGCGAGGAAGTGGCGGAGGCGCTCGGTGTCGCTCTGTTGATGGACGGGGGAACGGCCAGTGTCTACGGCCCGCGGGCCTGGGAGGCGTTCCACGAGTTCGTTGCGGCCGTGCCGAGCTCTCATCGGGTGCAGACGTCATGACCCTGGTGCGAGTGCCCTCTTCGATGCCGACGTTGCCGACGAGGCGCACCTGGCCTGATCGGGCCGAATGCCTCGAGCGCCTGGCCAGCACCGGTTCGCGGGCGGGTGGCGCTCACGGTCGGCGCTTTGCCGGTGATCGTGCCGGTGCGGTACGTCGTGTCCGACGGCACCATCGTGTTCCCGGTGAGCCGACGATGCGCGGCGGGCGACAGACGATCACATCGTCGCCTAACGCCGAAGGCGTGGACGGGTACCAGCACGCCTGAGCGTGGGTGTAAGCAATGCGCGCTAATTGACGAGTGATGGTGAGCGCCTCGTCAGAGCTCAGCACTTTCGATGCGTTCTTACGGGCATTCAAAAGAGCACGGGCGAATGCTGAAGCTCGAATCACGAAGAACGTCTTAAAAGCCAGTGAGTTACCGCAATACTGGGCTGCTGGTGCAACCTACCTGGAACGGACGTATCCCGACCGCTGGGGACGACGCCAAGAGGACAGTAGCTCTCCGAGAATCGTGAGTACAGATTGGAGCCAGAGACAGTGATGTCTCAGTCCAAGTGAGCGCAACGTACAGGTACAGAGATCACAGAGGGGAACCATAATCACTCTTATCAGACGCAAATCAAAGGCGAATCAGAGGAATGACTCAACAAACCTTTGACGTTTCGCTACTCGCTGATCGTCACTTACAGCGATCTCACGATCCGCTAAGTCTGTATTCACCGGGCGAAAGCGACATGAAGACGAAGAAGCCTAACCCTCAAGATTCCACACTTCGCAACGTCAGAGCAGCCCAGCGCAAGCTCGATTGACCTCGAGGCTCGCATCGCCACCATCGAAGAGACGATGCACGCGGTACAGACCCAGCTAGCCTCACTCGCCATGAGGCCACAGCCAGAGCCTGTCCAGCCTGCGCAGTGAGCGTACGTGCGCCAGTCTAGGCGCTCGACCTCGCTTGAGGGGCCCAGCCGGGACCATGGGGGCTGGGACGGATGAGTGCGAGGTACAGGTAAAAGGCGGGCTGGAGCGGGTGAGTGCACACGTAGAGAAAGGAATCGGGCTGGCGGAAATTGGTAGAAAAAGGGGGATGGATGGCGGTAGACCTGCAACGAGACCTGATTGGCACCGCGCACGGGACGGCGAAGTGTTGCTGGTGTCAGGGGCGTTGGTGGTCGGGGTGGTGGTGCAGTTGCGGTGTTGGTTGTGTGCGGTGTGTTGGAAGCGGCAGGTCGCGCAGGCGTTGATGGTGACGATGAAGGGCGGGGTGCGGGAGTGCGTGAACGTGCCGTTGCCGAGTCAGGCGCTGTTTGAGGAGTGCGGGGCGAAGAACGTGTTGTGGGGGCATGCGGGGCCGGGGAAGTCGCACGGGGTGCGGCAGTGGTTGTATAAGCGGTCGTTGATGATACCGGATCACAAGGCGTTGCTGCTGCGGGAGAATTCGAAGCAGTTGGAGACGACGCACTTATTCGATATGAAGCGGGAGTTGCCGCGACTCGATGCGAAGTTGGTGGACGAGACGGCGCGGTTCCCGAATGGGGCGGAGATTCACTGCGGGCACATGGCGGACGAGGGGGCGGTGCAGCGGTATCTGGGGACGGAGTATGGGGCGATTGTGGCGGAGGAGGGGTCGCTGTATCCGGTCAATGGGCAGGGGGCGTCCACGTTGTCGGAGTTACGGACGCGGGCGCGGAAGGATTACGTGGATGTGAACGGGACGAAGGTATCGCCGAAGGTTCGTGGTGCCGACGAATCCCGGGGGCCATCGGCGGGGTATCTGTGCGACATGTTCGTGGATCACACGCCGGATTACGAGCGGTATCCGCGGCTTGCGGCCGGTCTATAACGAGGACGGCGTGCAGACGCGGGGGTATCGGGCGGAGCAGTGGGCGTATTTGCCGGCGCGGTTGGAGGATAACCCGTACATGCGGGAGGATTACCGGGACACGGACTTGGCTGGCCTCTCTGAAGTCCGCTACAAGCAGCTGGCGGAAGGGGACTGGCACACGTTCGCGGGCGCGTTCTTCCCCGAGTGGAGCGAGACGATGGATGGGCAGCCGTGGCATGTGCGGAAGATGGTCGCATGAGCCTGCGGGAGATCGAGATCTTCGCCTCGTGCGACTGGGGGTACAACTGCGCCGGGCTGCGTGCTGTTCTGGCTGTGCCTGGCGGACAGTCATCTGCACATCATCAGCGAGATCAAGTTCCAGCGGAAGCACACGTTTGAAGTCGGGGCGCTGGTGAAGGCGCGCGTGCAGGCGTTGGGGCTGGGGCGGTTGCGGTACGTCGCGGCGGACCCGGCGTGCTGGCAGCACACGGGCGCGGGCAAGGGCGAGTCGATTGCCGAGACGTTGTCGCGCCGGCCGATCAGTCTGCCGATGAAGAAATCGGACAACGACCGGAAGAACGGCTGGGCGCGCGTGCACGAGTTACTGAGTCCCGCGCCGGATGGGCGCCCGTGGCTGACCGTGGACGAGTCGTGCACGTACCTGCGACGGAGTCTCGCCGGCGGCGGTGAGCGATACAGCGGATGCGGACGATGTCGATACGACGATTGACGACCACGCGCTCGATGCGCTGCGCTACGGGGCGATGAGCCGGCCGAGTCCGACGCGGCTGGTGCTGGAGTCGCAGTTGCGGGTGGGCATGGCGGGGCATCTGTTTCAGCAGGCGGTGGACGCCGCACGACCGGGGTGGGCGTGATGGTGCATGTCTATCGGGTGCGCTGGTCAGGGTGGTATCGACGGAGGGCGTCTCCGGATGCCGTAGGCGTGATCGTGGGACGATGGCTCGCGGTGGCCCCGACGCGCGATCGGGGCGCGGAATCGTGGGCGATGGCCGCGCCGCACGACGGCGAGCCCTTACGCGACCTGAAGCGCCGCAATGCGTTCCGGTCACTCTGGGAGTATTTACAGCGTGGGTGAACGGTCCCTCTATCCCGGCGAACAGCCGCTGACACTGCCCAAGGACGGCTTCGGGTCGTATGCGTGGTGGCAGAATGCGATCCGTGCGGCGGAAGAGTGCCGCGATCGCCGGCTGGAGCTGTGGAAGCGCAACGTCAAGGCGTATGCGGGCGAGACGGTCAATCGGACCGAAGACGATGTCCCGGTGAACGTCGATTTCTACAACACCGAGCAGAAGAAGGCGCAGTTCTTCTTCCGCACGCCGAAGATGGCGCTGACGCCGAAACTGCCGGGGCTTGAGGATGCGGTGACGGTCTTCGAGCCGGTGTTGAATGAGAAGTTGGGGCCGCACGGGTCAACTTCGCCGCCGCGATGGGCGAGTGCCTGTTCGATGGGCTGTGCCCGGCGGGGCTGTGGGCGATGAAAGTCGGCTATGAAGGGGTGCAGGATGGCGAGGTCGAGGTGCCAACCGGCGGGATGGTGCCGGACCCGAGCTGGCAACCGCCGACCGCAGCCGGGGGCGATCCTGAACCTTCAGGGAGCCGTACAGCCGCCGATGGTGCCGGAACAGCAGGCGGTCCCGAAGATCATCTACGAGCGGTATTTCACGGATCGCATCTCGCCCGCCGCCGCGATCATCCCCGCCGATTTCCACGGCAGCGATTATCACAAGGCGGCGTGGCTGGGGTTCCGGGTTTGTCGAGGATGTGGCTGTGGCGGTGGCGAAGGGCTGGGTGCCGCAGGGCTTCGGCGGGTCGGGCGAGGACAAGTATCGGCTGACGACGGATCCGAAGATCGAGACGCGCGGGCCGATTGTCGTCGGGATCGAGATCTGGCTGCGCGCGGCCCGGTTCGATCCGAAGGTGAAGCACCCGGAATGGTTCCGGCAGTTGGTCTTCATCGACGGGATTCAGAAGGCCGTGTTGTATCGGGACTCGCCGTATCAGCGGTTCGATCCGCAGACCGGGCGGTTCCTCGTCGGGATGCGGCGCAACCCGATTCACATGAAGGCGCTGCGCTACGTGGCGGATTCCGCGTATCCGCCCTCCGACTGCACGATTTCACGCCACCAGGTCGATGAGTTGAGCGAAGCGCGCACGCAGATGCGGAAGCAGCGCAAGCGGTCGTTGCCGCTGCGGTGGATTGATCGCAATCGCGCCGCGCCAGACGACATCGACCGCATCAAGCGCGGCGACGTGCAGTCGATCATCCCGACCGACGGGCGCGGGGACGAGATCATCGGCGAAGTGGCGCGGGCGGAATTCCCGCGCGAGAACTTCAACATCGTCAACGTCATCCAGCAGGACATCGACAAGGAATGGGCGCTCGGGAGCAACCAGCAGGGCGTGACGGAGGATACGGTGCGCTCGGCGACGGAACTGTCGCTCATTCAGAGCAACATCAACACGCGGCAGGACTACGAACGGAACTCCGTCCTGGCGTTCGCGATTGAAGTGGCGGAATCGCTGGGCGCGCTGATTCAGTTGTTCGCCGACCAGCAGGAATACGTGGAGATCGTCGGGCAGGACGGCGTGAAGCGGCTGGAGGCGTGGGACAAGACGACCATCGCGGGTGAGTTCGTCTACGATGCCAAGCCGAACAGCGCGCAGCGGCTCGATGCCACGCAGGACAAGAAGGACTGGCTGGACTGGACGAACTTCACGGCGAAGTCTCCGGTGGTCAACCAGGAAGAGATCATCCGCGAAGGCGCACCCAAGTTCGGGTTCAACCCGCAGCGGATCATGAAGGCGCAGGAGCCGCCACCGCCGCCCGAGCCGAACGTGTCGTTCCGCTTCAGCGGGTCCGATCTGGCGATTCCCGAAGTGCGCGCGTTGCTCGCGACGACCAATCCCAAACTCGCGCCGATTCTGAGCGGCCCGCCGAGTCCGGAAGCGATCCAGGCGACGATGCAGCAGCTGGCGAAGGGCCAGCCGCACGGTGGGACGGCGGACAAGGCGGACGTGTTGAGCAAGCACAGCGGCGAACAGACCGGTGAGTTGCAGGGGCCGACCAGTCAGCCGGCGGTGATGTGATGCCGAGACAGATGCGAACATATTCGCGATCGGTACCTGGCGAAAGGGATGGACTACGACGAGGCGCAGTCGATTGCCGCCGCGACGTACAGCAAGCTCCATCCTAAAGCGCCGATGAGTCCGAGTCACCCCGAAGGCAAGTCGGTGCGCGCGGCAGTGATGCAGCGGCTGCGACGAGGGAAGAAGTAATGGAGATGGCCGTGACGCGCCTCATGCCGGTCTGTCCCCGCTGCACCACGACGTTCGTGCGGCCGAACGCCACTGAGCCGATCCTGCAACCCGTCGCCGTGACGTGTGTGATCTGTGCGTGGACCGGACACGCGCGTTTCTGGGAGCCACAGCAGGACGTTACCGATGCCGCTGTTTGATGTGCGCTGCGTGAACGGCCACGAGTGCGAGACGTGGGCCAAGCCCGACGAGCGCGACGTGCCCTGCCGGATCTGTGGCGCGTCCACGACCCGTCTGTGGCGACAGTCGCCAGCGGTGCAGAGCGATGCGATTATCGGCGGCTTCACCGATGAGAACCTCGGGCCGACTCCGGTGACGTATTACTCAAGAGCGAACGCCGCAGGCTGATGAAGGAACGCGGACTCCAAGAGGGCGTGCGCCACGTCGGCGTGCAGGGGAGTGACAAGTCGCCGCACACGCAGCGGTGGGATGTCTGTCCGGCTGCGTTGCTCATCTCGGAAGCGGATCGGCTGAAGCAGTGGTATGCGACCGAAGCGGCACTGACGCCGATACCGCCGCGCGACGTGACGTTGCTCGCGCCTGAACCGGATGCGGTGTTCACGGCGGAACAATACGCGACGGTCGCGGCGGTGGCGGCGAGGGTGCTGCATGAAGCACAGAGGCAGGACGATTCACCGCATGGTCTACGGTCTGACTGATGTGCAGCGTCGATGGTCAACTGCCAAGATTCGATCAGTACTTGCACATGAATTGGCCCGCGAAGGCGGCGAAGAATTTCTTCTACGCTGAGCTCGTGCGGAGGTCGCGTGCTCGTTAAGGACAATGCCGAGACGACTACAGGAACCATCGTCAACCCCGATGGGTCGGTGGCAAACCGCCCGACGGTGCTCCTGACGCAGGAGGAAGCGGAACTGCTGCGCACGCTACAGCAGTTTTGCAGAAACGTGGGCTGCGTGAGGCTTTATATTGTCAATCGTGCTGGAACGGCGAGCGCGAGGACGGCTGTAAGGCTTTCGTGACCACCGACCAGATCGGCATCTTCTGTCGCTGCACCATGAGATATTTCAAAGGCTCGACGTTTTGACGGACCCAGCATCGGTGTGGGAGACGTACATGGCGGCATCGCAGGGCACGGAAGAGCCGAACGCGATGCTCGTGCCCGGTTCCACGTTGAACGAGCAGTTGCAGGTCACGATATACGAGCCGCATGCGATGTATCTCGTCACGATCGATGACATCGTGCGGGTCGAGGAGTGAGATGAAGTAGTCGAGTTGTACGCACCTACTAGGCCGGCCAGCCGAAGCCGTCATTGCCCATGACGGAATAGTAGGACGCGACAAGGGCCGATTCGCGAAGGGCCGCGATCTGATTCCGGTAAGTCCGGAGTTGGTCGCGGCCCTTTCGTATCTGGCCCTCTTTTTGGGATGGTGCACCACACGCACCACGGGACCGCGCACCACACGCGCGACGAAGGCACGTGAGTATGGACGACTTTACCGGCGCAGATTTCTCGGCGGCAGCGAGCGCCACAGCCTCGCCCGAAGCCTCGACACCGGACGTGTCGAGCGCCGCACCGACCAGTCCTGCGCCACCCGTCACGACCGGAACCTCGACGGACCCTGCTGCCACAGTGCAGGCCGGTCAGGCGGCGTCAGCATCACCCGTCAGCGAGAACCCAAAGGTCCGATTCCCTTCGAGGTCCACGACACCGCACTCCAGAACGCGCGAACGAAGACGAGAGCCGAAGTCGATGCGGAATGGCAACCGTATGCGTGGGCGAAGCAAGTTCCACGGGAAACCTGGGAATCCCAGGTCGCCCTCGCGCAACGGATTTCCACCGATCCGATCGGCTTCCTCGCGGACTTCGTGCAGGAACTGCAATCGCATCCCACGCACGCCCAGCAGTTGCGCTCCCATGCGGGACGCATCCTGTCATCGGCGCGTGGCGCACCCGCCGTCGATCTGAATCCGGATCTCGTCGTGGACGACGGGCAGGGACGCCAGATCGCGACGTTCAGTGCGGATCGGGTGCAAGCGATTGTCAACCACTCCGTCACCGAAGCCCTCAACCGTGAAATCGCCCCGCTGAAGCAGGACTACACCCAGCGGCAAGCGACGCAACGGCAGGCGGCGGTGAAGCAGGAGATCGATACCAAGGCCGACGCCATCTTTGCCGAAGTCACCGACATCCTCGGGGACAGCACGGAGGCGTATACGGCGGTTGAGCAGTTGATGACGCAGCATCCCGACTGGAGTGCGCCGCGGGCGGCGTGGCATTACCACAAGACCTCGGTCTTGCCCAACCTCTCGAAAACGGAACGGACCAAAGTCCTCGCGGACATCAGCAAGAAACCCGCTGCCTCGACCATGAGTCCGTCGAGCGGCACCACCAGCGCCCCGAAACCCGATGCCGACAAGGATTGGGTCGATCTGTTCCGCGAAAAAGCCGCGGCACTCGGCGGGCGCTGAAGGGATGAGCACCATGCACGTTCCGATGGATGCAGCAATTCACGACTCCGGACGGTGAACTGGGCTGATCCGGCTATCGGCAGCTGGCCGCTTCCGTCTGGGAAGCCAAGATTGGCACCAAACCGACCGACAACATTTTCACGTCACGCGCCCTGTTCTATGCGCTCGGCAAGAACGGGCACAAGGAAGAAACTGACGGCGGACGCCTGATCGAATTCTCGCTGGCGTACGCCGAAAACACCACGTTCAAGTCCTACGGCGAGTTTGAACAACTCGACACGACCCGCATCGACGTGTTCGATGCGGCGCGGTTCGACTGGCGCATCGCCGCCGGCACCGTCGTCTATTCCGAACTGGAGCGACTCCGCGCGCAGGCGTCCAGCGGGAAGTTCGATGTCATCGCCGAGAAGTTGTCGAATGGCAAGGACAGCCACATCGCCAACCTCAATCGGCAGTGCTGGTCGGATGGCACGGGCAACGGGGCGAAGGACATCGGCGGCGTGCAGTTGATCATCTCGACCACGCCGACCACCGGCACGGTCGGGGGCATCAACCGGGCGTCGTTCATCTTCTGGCGCAACCGGCAGACCTCGGGCGTGAAGTCGGCAACCGCGTTCGACAACCTGCGCTCGACGCTCACGACCGTCTACAACCAGTGCTCGCTGGGCGGGTTGAAGAAGACGCCGAAGTGGGTCATCACCACGCAGACGGTGTTCGAGGGTTACGAAGGCACGCTCACCAGCCTCATTCGCTATCGGCAGGTTGATCGGCACAGTGACGGTGATGCGTCGTTCCTCAACGATGCGTTGCAGTTCAAGGGCGGGCCGATCTTCTACGACGAGGATTGCCCGAGTGGCAACGCCTACATGGGCAATGACGAGAACCTGAAGCTGGTCTATCTCAAGGGCGGCTGGATGAAGATGTACCCCGAAGTCGATCCGGCCAACCAGCTCTCCAACGTCCACAAGGTCGCCACGTTCGTCAACATGGGGACTAATGCTTCCCGCCACCTCGGGGTGGTTTCGGGAATTACGTGAGATGGGTCCAGGTTTTTCGATGAACGATGTCCGCAATCGTTGTATGCCACACGCGGTACGCCTTGCCGAGTACGCGCAAGCTGTCGCCGTTGGCATATCGCGCACGAATGGCGCGGACATCATCATCGGCGAACCGTGTCTTGTTATTAAAGCAGCCGCGCCGATGCGGTGGTGTCGCACCACGTTTCTTCAGCCGCATGTCGTGAAGGTTTTGGGTTTGGGTGCCAAGGAACAAATGGTCAGGGCGGACACATCTGGGATTGTCGCAACGATGCAGCACGAAGTGTTTCGAGTTCTCGATAGGGCCGTATGTCAAGACCCATGCGAGCCGAGACGCGATCCAGCGAACACCGTTGAACCAGATTTGTCCGTACCCCATGATTCACGCTACGTGTCCAGCTCCAACAGCCAGACGACTTACTGACATAGGACCAGAACTTGGCTCGATCAGCATCGGACAGCATGGCTTATGAGTGTAGCACGACAGACCTAAGAGGAGAGTTATAACTCATGCAGTTTCAAACGGCTCTTGATGCGGTCAGCGCGGAAGTCGCCTTCCGCGTTGTCCGTTCGTCGCTCACGGAAACCCTGACCGCGACGGATCGCTTCGTGACTGGCGACCCCGTGATCCTCGCGACCGCGACGGCCAGCGCCGACGGCAATTACATCGCGCGCCCCGGCAACCTCAACGCCCTGGTGAACAACCTGTTCGTCGGGATGGTGCATTCGCCGACGATCGAGCACGGCAAACTCGGGCTCGTGCAGTGCTACGGCTTCGACACGGATGCCAACGTCGGCGCGGCGACGGACACCGCGATCATTCCGGGGTCGCTCGTTGGTGCCCGGCACGAATCGGTCGCTCGAAATCGTGGCGTTCGTGAATCCGACCGGACGGCGACGGCCGATACCGGCGTGATTACGGCGGGCCTCGTGGGCTTCGCGGTGGTGTTCAAAGCGCCGACCGCGACGATTGCCACCGTGACCACGCTCGGCGGCGTGGATACCGGCGTGTTCCTCCGCTGTCTGTAACTCGTGAGCCACCCGATGGGCCGGCGGGCAGGTCCGGCCCAGTCTGACGTATGAGCGATGTGGTCTTTTCGACGCCGAACGTGGGTCGCGTGTTTCTCGTGTGCCATACGTGCCATCGCGTGAAACCGCATTGGGACATTTCGCCGAGTGACGCGGACGGCGAAGACGGCGACGGGCGCTGTCGGCACTGCGGCGACAACACGGTGATTCCGTTTCGCATTCCCGAATGGCACGCGGCGTGGTGGGTGCTGGTGAAAGGGTGGCTGTGGCGCAAGACGATTCGTCGGAAGGAACGCTGGGATCCGCGGCTCCCGTGGCGGCAGCCGACCTGAAAAAGATTCTGCTGGTCGTGCCGGTGTTCCATGCGGTGTATCCGCGCCCGTTCACGCGCTTCCTGGAAATGGCCGTGGTCGCCGGCCGGCAACTGGGCTACGTCTTCGCGATTCACACCCCGAACGGCAAGGGCTCGTGACCGCGATGAACACGGCGGTCGCGATCGTGCTCGATCAGGCGTTCGACGCGATGGTGATTTTCGATGATGACTGCCTGCCGCCGCCGGATGCGATCAAGCGGTTGCTCGAACGGTGCTTCGATGAAGGCCGTCCGTTCGTGGCCGGCGCGGGCGTGATGCGAGGCTACCCGTTCACGACCACGGTCGCGAAGTACTACAAGGAAGGCTATTCCGCCGTGGTGCGCGACGAGAAGTGGCACCTGGAAGGGCATCAGTGGCTCGATGACCTCCCCGACGCGCTGATCGATGACGTGGACTTCTGCGGGGTGCCCATCGCGATTGTCCATCGGCGCGTGTTCGAGCGGCTCGGCGCGAATTGTTTTGGCGATCAGGATCGGTTCGGGAACCGGATGACGCACGACGTGTATTTCTGCCGCAAGGTCAAAGACGCCGGGTTCCCGGTGGCGGTGGACGGCACGATTCACTGCGATCACATGGTCGAAGCGCCGATTGTGTCGTTCGACAACCGGAAGGTGGCGCGGGCGCTCGCGACCGGCGCGGCGCGCGTGCAGCAGCATCCCTGCGAAGAGGGAGTAGAGGAGTGTCCTAATGGCTTGTGTCACTTTGGATCTGGCGGGCGGAACGGTCGCGGCGTTCACGTATCCGGCCACGGACACGCGGCGCACCGGGCAGTTCATCGTCGTGGATGCCGGCAACAACAACGGCGTCTACAGCCTGCAACGCAACGACGGCACTAATGACCTGTTCGCGCTGGCGTGGCATGAGCCGAAGCCAGCCGGGGCTGGCACGACCACCACGGCGTGGTTCGGACGCAAGCCCGGCACGTTCTGAGCGGAGTTACGGCCTTTCGCGCAACGTGAAGAACGGCAGTTTGGACTGCTCGCGGATGTAGCGCGCGGCGGATTCCAGCAGCATGGGGCTATCACCGAACAGGCCGATCGCGCGATTGCATCGCTCACACAGAAGGCCACGGAGTGCGCCGGAAGCATGGTCGTGATCGATATCGAAGTATGCGCGTCTCTTGCTCGGTTCAGCGTACGGCAAATCGCGCAGCGACGATCTTGCTTGGTCAGCAACTCTTCGTAAAGCGTTTGGTTCATGCCGCGCTTGCGAAGTTCTGTCAGTCGAATCTTGTCGGGATGGTTCATGCGTCGTCGATGCTCTCTAGCGCATGCATACGCTCGATTAGCCTGATACCACTCTCGACTTCGGCCCGATCTGTCGGCGCGCAGGGATGGGCATTTCTTTGAGCACCAGATTTGAGGCTTACCGCAGCATCGAATACGTTGGAATTGATTACCGCACGGGCATGTCACAGTCACGCGTGAAAGTATAACATGGAGATCACTCATTTACGCCGCGTTGTTACTCACCGGATAAAGTCAACGAGATGTTGGCCGGAAAAGTAACTTATCCGATTGAGTTGAGATAGACCTGTCTAACATTTGCAATCATAGCTGCGGTTGGTGCTCCTACAACGGCTTCCGGCAGGATAACTGGAACCACTTCGGCACGCCGCGTGTCCTCTCGCTCTGTCGATGAATTGGCACGAAGTTGGCGTCACGCTCGATCACGTTCACCGGCGGCGGTGAACCGCTCGTCCACAAACACGCCGAAGAGATCCTGATCAAAAGCCTCGCAGTACTTCGAGTGGGGTCTGATCACGAACGGTCGTCGCATGGAAGGCGCATCTCGCCGACGATGGTCGCCGCAGCACGCGACGTTCGTGCGCGTGAGCCTCGATGCCGGGACGACGCAGACGCATCAGTTGCTCCATGCGACCAACCTGCCGGAATACACGCGCATTCTCGAAGAACATGGCGCAGGTGGTCGCGCTTGGCGTCCGGACCGCGACGAAGCCGTTGACGGTTGGTGCGCGTCGTTCTGTGTCTTCGATGTCAATCTCCACGAGATTGGACGAGGCGCAGAGCGCGTCAAGGCGACGGGCGCGAATTACTTGGAAGTGCGACCGGTCTTCCCGAATGAGTGGCGCGGCGGTGGATTCGGGAATCCGTCTCACCGCAGAACACGTCGAGAAGGCGCGGTCGAAGCGTTGGCTGACGCGCAAGGCGCACGCATGACGACGAGCGGCTTCCGCGTGATCGGGATGATTCAGCCGGTTCGATCAGGTGGCCGATCAGCACGAAGCCCTACGCGAAATGCCACATCGGTCCGCTGACGACGGTCATCAACGCGGACGGGAACATCTACCACTGTTGCCAACAGCGCGGGATGCCGGAACTTCGTCGTCGGGCAATGTGCTCGACGCAGTCGTTTCAGGAGGCGTGGTTGACTGCATGCACATCGCCAGATGATGGCGAACATCGATGTGACGCGATGCCCGCCCTGTCGCTACGACGGGTTCAATCAGATCATCGAAGAGGCGTTCATGCAGGACGGCCTACACGCGAATTTCATTTGAGGAGTCTGCAATGGCCGGTGTGAAGCTCACGTATGACGAACTGAAAGACATTGCCGCGGCGGGGATGACGCCGGACGACGCGCGCAAACTCGCCTTCGACGGCTTCTCGGCGGAACAGATTCTCGACCTCGCCCAGGCGATGCCGAAGGGCGGCAGCTGGCGGGGGCGGTCTGAGCAAGCAGGACTTGCAGGAGATCGTCACTGGTGCGTCGAAGGCGGCGGCTGAAGCGGGGTCGGAAGGGATGCGCCGCGTGCTCCATCCCCAGAACGCGCAGCATCCGCACGTCAGCGCCTTCTCGTATCCCGAAGGCAACATCGTGCGGCCGAAACCGCTGTTGCTGCGGGAGACGTACTTCTGCGGGTCACGGTGTCGCGAGGATCAACTCACACCGCGTGAAATCGATCATCTGAATGCCATCACGGGTTCGATGAGCGCGCGTGAAGGTCGCTGGACGGCCGACATTATCGGCGTCGGGAAGAACGAGCAACTCCACATCGTCGTGCCATGCAAGTCCATCGATGACCGGATGAATCTGCCCAGCCTGGAACTGATCTGTCTGGAGCTCGCGCAGGGACAGGCAGCGGTGGATCCGCTCTCGCTGGCGGAACGGGTGCGGGCGCTGGAAGCGCAACTGAAGGCAGAGCCATGCAGATCTGGTTACAGGGTGAATACGGGCCTCCCCATCGCGGCGAGGCCGAGTTTCACGCGAACGATGATGTCCACGCCTCGGTGCGGACCGCCAGCCGCCGATGCAGATTTATCTGAAGTCGCTACGAGAAGGATGGCGCATGGGTCTACCGCTACAGCCGCAGCGAACCGCTACCCGCGCCAGCGCCCAGTCCAGTGGTGACGGAGCCCGCGGTGACCAGTGCCCGTCGTCGACATCGCCCGCCCCTGGTCCTGCGCCCGCTCGGGTTCGTTGCTGCCGGGCGACTCAGGAAGATCGTGATGACGCACGCGGAACGCATGGAGCTGGAGCGCGCCGCGCCTGAGGCTGCGCTCCTCTGGTCGGACCATGCTGATTCGCGGTTCATCCGGCTCCTGACGCCCGGCGGCTGTCCGTTGCTCCACATGGACGGCGACCTCGCGACGCTGCACGGTTCACGCGGTGCGTCCGTATCAGTGCCGGCGCTTCGGCTGTTTTCGGAAGGATGTGACGACGGAACCCTACGAGGCAGGCGGACCGCTGGGGTGTCTGAATCTGAGCGACCGGATCGAGCAGTCGCTGGATGCCCATGAAGCGTATCGCGCGCTGCAAAAGCGGGCGCAGCCGTGGGCGTTGGCGCACGGGTGGCACGCAGGACATGGCGCAGCCATGACGCTCACGAACATCCTCGCCGACGCTCTATCGGACGGCTCAACTTCACGACGACGCCACCGGCCGCGACGACGACGCGCCTGACGGCCTTCATCAACGACGCGCCATCGGCAGATGCTGGCGATCCCGGGCATGGAACGGTTGCGCGACGACACCATCACGTTCGCCTCGGTCGCGAGTCAGCCCCGCTACACGCTCCCGCAGAACGTCGCGCGGATCAAGGCGATCACGGACCGCGCCAACATGCGGCGGATCCAGTTCCTCTCGCTGGATCAACTGCGGTCGCTCGATCCTGGGCAGACCGCCGAGCGGGTCGTCGGACTGGTATACGCCCATCGGCTATCAGGCCGTCGCCAAGCAACCAGCGGCGGCGACCGGGCTGTGGGTGGTGAGCACGTTGGGGGCGGATACCACGCAGACCGCGTTCATGGAAACCGTGCGCACCGGGGGATCTCGGTATTCCGGCGTCGGCCACGCTGAACGGGCTGACGCGCGTGCAATTCGGGAACGCTGACGGATCACATCGAGGTGACGAAATTCTACGTCTCAGCCGCGACGGCTGGCACCGTGAGTGCTCTTCGACGCGGCGGCGGCGGGAACGAACTCGCGCAGATCAGTCGTATTGACCTACTCGCGCTACTTCGGGATTCAACTGTTTCCGACGCCGAGTGCGGCGGTGACCTACTACGTGGACTACACGCGGACCATTCCAGACATGGCTGAACGGCGTTCGATGAACCGCTGCTGCCGGAAGACTTCCACATGCTGGCTGGTGCTAGGCAGCGCCGCGCCGTGAATACGAGAAGAGCGATGACACGCGGTGGACGCAGGCGGTTATCGAGTAACAGGACGCCATGAAGGCGCTGCGGAGCTGGGTGCTTTATCCGCCGGACTTCGACGCCGTGCCGGGTCCGGCACCCAGTGGCTCCTCAATCTCGGCGCTTACTTTCCGCGAAGTGGAAGTGACTGGCAGACGATGGCGCAGGCTATCGAAGTCGTTTGCACTCGCGGCAGAAGCGCTTCATGTAAAGGCGTCCATTGGAGCCTTTGCCCATGCGGCGGATCGTATTTACTTCGTCGTATGGATGGCCTTGCGGGCAGTGCGTCCGATGCTTGGCATGCGTGGGCTCATGATGCCCGTGATGTTCGTGCGGGACTGGTTGCAGATGTTCTACGGCCACACAGCGCGTGTTCTTACATATGTGATGGAGGTCGTAGCCTTCTCAGAATTGACCGACCATCTGTTCATACACGAGTCGATAGCGCTACGCGGACTCGACCTTCCACCAGAGGTTGCCATAACCGTGACTCATCGAACGCATCCAGTTCAAGCACTGCGTGTTCATCACGTTCGACAGAGGCGGAGCAGGAACACGTTGGAAGGTTGCGCCACGCAGATACATGGTTCCTATTTTACACATGGTTTCCACGCAGCGGAGCGACTGGTGATGGGGATTCAAGACAAGCACGACCGGCGCACGTTTCAGCACTTCGTGCAAGTTTGCCGACGATGGCACCGTCGCGGCCGTCGTGGAAGTGGCCGATGGTCAACCCGAACCAGACGACGACGAGGCCCTCGGTCTACATCGACGTGACCGCCGTTGCATCCGTTCGATGTCGCGGGTGTATCGGCGAAGCGCGGCGGACATCGCGGCCGCGAAAGATTCCCGCGCGCCAAGCCGCCGGACGCGTCCCCGCTCGCTGTCGGTGCCGCCGGCGCAGCCCGCAGAAGCCCGCGCGCGAAGGAGGCGAGACAGGCGCTGCGCGTGGCACGTTGGACAGCAGTGAAGACCGTGACGAGACGCGAGCCAAGTGGACGCGCGTGGATAAGAAGGCGCGCATCACGTTTTCGATGATTTCACGAGGCGGCATGAACGCCTATGACCCGTCCTGGGCGCTCGCCGCCGAACGAGTGCGCGGATGCGGTGAACGTAGATTTCTTCCGCTCGCGCTGCGGCACGAAGCGACCGGGCACCCGCGACATGACGGCCGGCATTTCGGCGGTGCGACGTTTACCGGGAAACTGTCGTCATTCTTCCGGCATGTGCCTGGATCGGATCCCACGGACTGCGGAATTGTGGGCGCGTGGACGACGCTACGCCACGCCGATCATCAATCGCCTGAGGCTCGTGAGTTTCTCGCGGTGGGCCGCGCCGACGCTGTTCGATGGGCCGACGGGCAATGGCTGGGAGTTCTCGGCGGCGTCCGCGAATGGACTCCTGGCACTCGCCTACAAGACCGCTCGAAAACCGGCTGCACTTCTGGGATCCGCGTCGCGACGGTCGCGGCGTGGCGGGCTGCGCGTCAGGTGCCGCCGGGCCGGCGGTGGCGAACACGGGCGCGGGGCGCTATGCGCGCGGTCCTGCGCTATTACCGGCGAACGGTCCACCGGTGCAAGTGGGTGGCGTCACGGTGCGCCGCTCAGAGCCGTCACGCGTCGGTGTCGTTTACGCCTTCTGGTGGTGGGACCGCGGCGCGCGTCACACAGTGCGCGCCGATTGCCGAAGGCGAGACGCACTGGGAAGTGGAAGCGTCCACGGACGGCGTTGACGTCTCTATCGCATCGCGACGGTGCTCATCGCCACGACCACGTATGACGACTCGGCGGCGACGACGAGTTACAGCAGCAATCCGCTCTCGGCGCTGACCGGCACGTACATCGTTGCAGAAGTCCTACAAGTTCGTGGCGATGGATCAGGGCCGGTTGATCGGGTTTGATCGTTCACGAGCACCGACAAGCAGAACGATCTGAGTTCTCAGCCGTGGTCGGGTCGCTGGATGTCGGCGACATCGAGCGCGTGGACACCACCACGAATTACCGACTCGGGCTGGACGAGAACGATAGCGGCGTGCCCACGGGCCTCAAAGGGCCGTGCACGGATGCTTCTTCGCGTTCAAAGACTTCCAAATCTGGCGACTGACGCCCACGGGCAATGTCGCGTTGCCCTATCGCGCGGATGCGATCAGCAAGACCGTGGGGGCGTTGGAGAACACCGCGATCGACATCGGGTCCGACCAGAACGGGGATCCGTGCATTTATTTCCAATCGCGGCGCGGCCCCTATCGCTGCGTCATTGCGGCCGATGGCACGGCGCGGCTGGAATACATCGGGAAGAACATCGAACCGTACGTGCTGGGTCCGATCCGCTCACGCTGAATTTCGATGCGACGAAGCGCAAGGCGGTGACGCTATTCTATCGCGACCGGCGGCAAGTGTTGTTCTGGCTGCGACCGGGTCGAGCAATGACCCGAACGTCCTCCTGATCTACGACACCATCACGGGGCGTGGTCGCGTGTCCCGACGACCGATGGCACCGTCGGGTGTTCGCTGCGCCGTGCTCGTTTGCGGAGAATGGGCCGGTCTCCAGTGCCTCGACCTCGCCAAGAGAACGGCCGTGGTTGGGACGGACCAGTGCCAACGCGACGTATTGGGTCTACGACTACGGCACCTACAGCGGGTCAACTGACCATTGATGCCGGGGCGGTGAAATACACGAGCTCGGTCACGACGCGCGATGTCGAAGTGGGCGGGCCTGGGATGAACGCGGAAGTGGGTGATGTGGAACTCCTGATCGGGCAACCGTTGATTACCTCCGCGCCGTCGAGTCTGACCGTTACAACCGTGGGGAGTTCGCGGATAGCAATGCGGCTGACTATCCCGAGAAGACGAAAGCGGGCACCGCGCCGCTTCGCCACGTCGGCGCTGCATGTCAGCACGCGCGCCGCGGAGACGGGCCTGAGCGGCATCCGCTACGCGCACTGGATTGTTGCGGATGCTACCAACGATGTGCCGTGGGCGCTGGATACGATTGTCGTCCCTGTCACACATCACGAGGCGTTGTCGCGATGAAACTCACGGACTTCTATCTGGCTCCGACGATTGCCGATGCCTACCACTTAGAGCACACGGTCAACGATCAGCACGGTGACATTCACTGCACGACGATCAGCGAACGGGCGCGCATCGGTGCCGATGGGCGTCTGGATCAACGTCCCGCCGCAGCCGCCGACCTCCTTTACGGGCTACCGGCATGATGACGTGGAGTGTGCCGGTCGCGCAGCAGATCGTGAGTTACACGCTCGTGGGCAACACGATGACCATCGACATCGAGTTGTTCACGATCACGGTGGGGGGTCGCCTCGTTCATTCTGCGGATGAAGATTCCAGACGGCTTCACCGCGGTGTCTCCCAAAACCGCGACGGGGTTAGTGCAGGACAACGCCGCCGTCTGGACGCCGCTGATTGTGCGCACGCTCGCGAATACGAACACCATCGAGTTTATCCGGTTCGACATCGCCAATTTTGCGTTGTCGGCTGCGAATACGCACATCCGAGCCCAAATCGCGTTGGAGGTTCGCTAGATGATCACACAAGACGCGACCGGCGATCCGAGACAACGCCTCCGCAAACGCATCGGCGAACAAGTCTCGGGCAGCATGGGGAGTCCGCTGGACCAGCAGCAGGAGATGGCATCAGCCCCATTAGCCCCTGCGCCGTTTGATGCCACACCGTCGTCGCAACCGGACTTAGCCGCGCCGTTGCCGCCGATGGGGTTTGGGACCACGCCGACGTTACCCGGACAACTTGGGGGCTTGCCGCCGGTCGGCGTGTTGCAACAGCCTGCCCCCTTGGGTCAGGCCAATCCGAATCCGGGGCGGTTCCCGTCGCCGCCGATTGTCCAGCCCGCGATGAAGACGCAACTCATGGATGATGGTGGAGACCGGGGCAACGAGCCGCCGCCTGAAGATCAGCCACCGGCCGATCAGCCACCGCCTGATCAGCCGGCGGAACCGACTGGTCCTGATCGCGCCGACAGCGCACCCGCGTCACCTACTTTCTCGCCGCAACAGGTGGCGGACATCGTGAACGGCTGGATGACGAGCAACAACCCGTTTCACCATCAGGACGCGAACTACTGGATTCAGAAGATCCTGACGTCGAATGATTTCCAGCGCGACCCGCAAGGCGTCATCGACTACTTCAAGGGCCGGTTCCTCGAAGATCCGAACAACAATCCGCATACCGGGGAAGGCGGGGGGCGGTGGGGCGACCACGACACCCGCCCCGCATACCCCGACGGCGAACGACATCTGGATGCAGCAACTGCGCGACATCCTCATGCAGCGGCTCGCGGCGGCGGGCACGCCGGTCGATGTCAACGCGCCGGAAATCACGAGTGCGGTGACGGCGGCGCGCGACGAAGGCACGCGATCGGCGGAACAGGAGCGCACGGCCCTCGCTGAACGCCTCTATGCCCAAGGCGGCGGGGCGCTCGGGACGAATGCCATCAATCAGGAGATTCAGCAGAGCGCGGAGCGGAACGCGGCCAACGTCGGGGGCTTGCGCGCGAAGTTGATCATGAATGAAGTGAACGCGAAGCGGTCGGAGATGCAGCAGTTGCTCCAGATGGCGCTGGCGGCGGGCGATGCGATCTTCCGCACGCGAGGTTCAGATGGCGTTGGCGGATCTGGAAGCGACGTTGCGACGGGAAGGCTGGGGCATCGACTTGGCGAAGTGGCAGGCGGAACAGAATGCGCGGACCGCCGGGGCGGGGCAGGAGGGTAGCCATATCGGATTCTGGTCTCGCTTTGGCAAAGGCGCGGCGGCCGTGGGTGGTGTGGTGGCCGCTCCCTACACGGGTGGAGCGTCGTTGGCGGTGACGAGCAAGGCGATTCAGTCGCTCGCCAACGAGCGCAACAAGCAAAGCATTCTGAACACGGCAGGGCAGATTGCGGGCGCAGCGGCCCCGACCGCTGAAGCCCTCGCCGCCGGTCGCGCGGCGGGTCGCATGGACGAAGCGACGATGAACCAGCGGCAGGACACCCTCGCCGAAGCGCGGTACCGCGATCAGATCGCCGCGACGCAAGGGCAGAACGTCTCACAACCAGAACACGGCGAACTTCGGGTTGAACAAGGCCGAGACGGATCTCGCGCAGCGCAATTACACGCTTGCCGCACCGGGGAAGCGAGCCTCCAACTCGGTGCGCGGCGACATTCTCGCGAACGCGCACGATGTCGCGATTTCGGGTCTGCCGAAAGGCGTGAACGTCCCGACGATTACCGGCGGGCTCCGTCCATCGATGTTCTCGGACAACACGCGGGCGTTGGGCGGGCTGATGTCCACGCAGGCGTTGGAGCAGCAACGAGCGGGCGACCAGTTCGCGCCGTTGCCGGACATGCCGGGCTACACCGCGCCGCCGAGTGCACCGGGGCTGACGCCGTTGCCGCAGGCGAGCACGCTGGACAAGATCCTGACGACCACCGGCACGATTGGCTCGCTCGCCTCCACGATTCCCGACTACGCCGCGATTCTGGCGAAGCTACAAGCGGAAGCCGACGCCGATGGATGAGAGCGGAGCGAATCCTGATAATTGGGAGACATACGGACGCGGGTGATGGCTGAACGAACCGTACTGTCGCCGGACGAGGAGCAGCGGTTCCGCGCATGGGTCGCGACGAATCAGATCTCCGATGTGGATCATCCCGACAGCCATTATGACTATCGGGGCTACTGGAAAGAACACGGGGACACGCCGATCACGTTCGGCACGGATCATTTCACGGACACGTACAAGCAGCATGGACATCCGACGTTTTCCGTGGAATCGCAGTATTCGGCGGGGCCGTTCGATGGCGGGCGGTGGCGTGGCGAGCAGTTCGTGCCACCGGGGGCGGATCTGATGGTCAACTCGCGCGGACAGAGCCGCCTCGATCCACAACTTCTCCGCGAGGCGGTGCTCGCGCGTCTGCGAGGGAAATAAATCACGGGCATGGGCCTCCAGGCGTCGCACGGGCTCTCGGCGCTCCAGCAATCGCTGCGGCAACGGATCGCGGACCGGCTCGCGCAGCAGCAGCAGGAGCTCCAGAACCAGATCACCACGCGCGGGGCGGATCGCGCCGATCGGCAACTCGATGAAACGAGTGCGCTCCGACGCGCGCAGGAAGCCGAGACGTCGCGTCAGCATGACCTCGCGGATCAGGATCGGAATGACGCACAAGATCGCGCGTTCGCCGAGATGATTCCGGCCGATGCGTCGATTGCCACGGGCAATCCTATTGCGGGACGGTTGCGGCGTATCGGGATGCTGGACGAGTCGAAGGCGCGGCCGGCGGTGGATGTCGGGCCGTTGCTGCCGGGCGATACCGGTGACGAGCGGATGGGCACGAAGATCGCGACCGCCGCGCAACTGAAAGAGCGTGCGGCGCAGGCTGACCGTGAGACGGACAACGCACGGCAGCAAGCCGCTGCGGATGCTGCTGCGAAAGCCGCACAAACTCCTGTGCCGGTGATGCGCGTGAATCCTCGGACCGGCAAGGTCGAACAGATTGGCGAGGCCCCAAAGGATCGCATTTCGCGACGGAGCCGCAGCCAACGCCAACCGCGATGGTCACGATCCAGACGGTAGACGAGAACGGCCAGCCCGTCACGAAGATCGTGCCGAAGACCGCAGGCTCGACGTTCGCGAAAGGCCCGAGTGCGGTCACGGCGAATCGTCTCGATAGCGCGAAGGCGGTCAAGCAGACCGGCGAGGACATCATCGCGGGCTTGTCCGATCCGAAGACCGCCGCGATGGTGGGTCCGGCGATGGGCCGGTTCAACACGTTGCGGGATCTGATCGGGAATCCGCCGCCGGAACTCGCGGGCCTCGCAGGACAGATTGAGTCCTACGCCCTCGCGAACATGGGCGTGCATGGGATGCGGAGCGCACAAGGCGCGCAGATGATTTCCAAGTTGCTCGACCGTCGCCACACGCCGGAATCCTTGATCGCGACGATCAAGGGACTCAACGGCTTCTCGGCGCACTTTCTGGAGAACGCAGGACGTGGCGGTGGGAAACCCGACGCGACGACGACGAAGCCGACGGCGGAGGATCTGATCAAGAAATACGGTGGCGGTCAGTAATGCCGGACCAACTGCAGACCATTGTTCAACGGATGCTGGACGCTGGAGAATCCGAAGACAACATCGGCATGGTCATCAGCCATTACAAGACACAGTCCACGCCGCAGACGATGTCCGTAATGGAGATGGGTCGGGAGAGCGCAGCGAGCGCAGGGGCCGAAGACGCGCAGCCCAGCATCTGGTCGAATCTGAAAGAGTCCGCCACGATCCGGCCGACCGGCACACCGCATGGAGAACCTGAGCCAACTCGCGCCCTATATGCTGCCGACGACGCCCGGTGTCGGGTCAGCGGTAGTGGCTCCAGCGCAGCGAGGGCTTCGTGCGGGCCGGCGATGCGCTGATCGCGCACGGTGACCGGTTGGCGGCGCAACCGTTTCTCGGTCGTCAGTTGGCGGTGACGGCGGCGGAAGGACTGGGCGAGCATCTGGGCATCCCGCGAGGCGTGACCGCTGGTGTCGCGGAAGTGGCGCAGAGTCCCACCGTGAGTCGCATGGCCGGGCGTCTGATGCACCGCATGGGGGAACCCAACCGCCGAAACCGCGTCGTATGGCTCCGCTCCGGGCTACCCGCGATTGACGCGCACGGAAGCCCCACCAGCGCCGACGCCCGTTCCAGCCCGGTGAATCCCTCGAAGGCTTCCCGCGTGGAAGTCGCACGGACGCGCCCGTCCAGTCGGAATTCGATCAACTCCTGAACCGACAGCCGCCCGCTGGTCCATATGGGTCCGCTCCGGTTATCCGCGACTGACACCGACCGAAGCACCCGTTGTTCAGCCGCGCCTGCCGGCGGTCCGTATTCAGATCCCGGTTATCCACGGCTGACGCGCACGGAACCTCCAGCCGTGCCTGCGCCGGCCGTGGAGCCACTCTGCACCGAGCGCCCCGACGTTGTCGGCGGCGGACCGCGCGCAACTGGTGCGACAGGGCTATTCACCGGAGACGATCGCGCGGCTGGAAGCGCAATGCAGCCGGCCGTCTCTGCATCAGCCGACGGTAGGTAGGCTCCAACGTGCGCCAGAGCCTGCGCCCGAATCGCCGATGCAACAGCCGCGTGTGGACATTGGCGCAGAGAAAGTCGGGCGCGCGGAGGGTCTCTCGAAGGAACAGGTGCGGCAGCAAACCGCACCGATTCTCGGCGAGGAACAAGGCTCCGCTTCGCCGATCCTGCCTGAGAAGGCTCTCGACGCATCGTTGACGCTCTCAAGCAACTCCCGAAGGGCGGACCGGAGCGAGAAGCCTACGTGCAAGCGGCGACGAGCGGGAAAGCGCAGTGGCAAATCGAAAACATTCGCCGCACGCTGGAGCATCTCGGGCTGATCGGCGCGGGAGCCGTGGCGCTCGACCCCGTGCGCGTGGAATTGATGCGGCACCTGCACGACCGGGGGACGATGTGACTACGGCGGCGTTCAGGGTCATCACCAACTGCGTGGCGGCGGTATAGATCGTGTCGGTGGGATGCGCGAAACAGTATTGCGTGATGAACAGGTTGATGCCGTCGCGGTCCGTATGCCGCAGCGGTTTGGTTTCCAGACCGGATTCTTTCAGCAGGGCCGCATCGAGGGCATTGGGTGGATCGCCGCCGCCGTCACGAAACCATTCACCCACGCGCGAAAGGCAAAATCGTTCGGCGCGGCATTGATCCACGCGCCACACGACGAGCTGCCTTGCCCGTAGATCGGGTAGGTCGGCTCGGTGAAGACGGCGACGTTGAGTGCGACTCCGACGAGGACGGCGAGGATGGTGCGTGTCATAGCGGCGAAGCTTAACCACAGTGTGTAAGAGCTTGGCAAATTCATGTCAATTCCGTTGTCAGCGACGACACGTGCTTCTCAGCCCCCATTTCTCGCCATCGATGCGTGGACGCCCATGTCGGGCCTGACGCGGTTCCCGGCAACGGGTTCGTTCGATCTCGCGGGTCTGCCCTATCTCGGTGGCGTGATCGGGCTGGAACCCTGGAGGCGACAATACGGGTGCGGACAACAGCCGTAGGGTTGTGACGTTCTTCTGACGGTGGCTGGTGGCGGGATCGTCGGCACGCAGGGGATGCCTCTCTGCTCGCAGATCGTGTCGATGGCGGAAATGCGGCCTTGAATCGCGGACCGTCCGTCTACCTGACCTATCAGGCGTTTTCTGGCACATCGAATGGCCTAGCGGCCACATTCTTCAGCACGTCTGTCGGTGGTGCCTTTGCCGCTTCTGTGCGGAGACACGATCCTGCACGAAGAGATAGACAAGGACATGCCCGCGAACACGGCCTGGGCGATCTACCCGTGCGACTACTTCGCCGGCACCGTCGGCGTCTACTTCGACGCGGTGACGGCGGATGGCGTGCCGGTGCCAGTGCACGGGCGACGTTCTACGGCACGAACCTGACGAATGACGATCGGAGCTCGACGTGGTGAGTCCAGGCCGTGCGACGGTCATCGTGCCGATCGGGACGTGGTTCGTGGTGGTCTGGAATCCGACGCCAGCGCCGATCAAATACACGCTGTCGGTGGTGCCGTTGTTGACGTAGGATGACCGAGCGGACCGACCGTGCCTTTGAAGGAGAACACGGCCGGTCCTAAGCAGAAGACCGCAGTAGACGGTTGCGACCTCCCGCCTGATGGCGATGATAGGACCACAGACGATGATCCAGCCGGTTGCGGTCAGAAAGTGTGCAGATGACCAACCGGAAAAGGACTGTCCACGTAGGGCCGAGGCGTTTTGGCGTGCCCGTGACGTGACCGCTGGGCGGCGGCTCGGCGATGCCTCGAGCTTACTGGCTGACGCTGCGGGACGTGGTGCTGCTGTTCGTGGGCATCCTCGGATGCATGGCGCACAGTTGGCCGCGCAGCATGGGATGCGGTCAGACATTCGGGATCTCAAAACCTCGTTCGAGGGCTATCAACAGAGACAGGAGAACACGAATTCTGCCTTGCAGCGGCAGATTGACGAGTGGCGGCAGGAAACGAAACTGAACCGGGTCAACATCGACAACAACGATGCGCGGCTCGCAGAACTCAAGGGGATTCTGCTCGGCGCTGGCATCAAAGGAATCCCACGATGAGCAATGGAGCACAGTGCTGCGCCCTCGAAATCTGCTGCAATGCGGCCCAGATGGTGGACCGTCTACCGAAGGCGATCGCGAGCTCAGTCGGTCCGGTGCGGCGAACGACAACGACGATACGTACTGCGAGAAGTTCGTGGCCGAGATCCTGGTGCCGTGGATGGCGCACGAGGAATTGGTGTTCGCGCCCGCGTCGATGCGTACCGTCATCGATGACATTGTCGCCATCGCGGAACGTCACGGCGTGAAGGGGCGCAGGTCAAGCCATGAACCCATTTGTCCGTGACGTGCTCGGCGGGATCGTGCGAGCGCTGCTGGCGGGCGCGTTCGGGATCGCGGTGGCAGCGGGGATCATCTCATCAGAGGATTCGACACGCTACGCGGAAGCGGCCGCGCCGATCATCGTCGCCGTTGGGTTGAGTGCGCACCAGAAATACACCGCGCGTCAGAAGCCGTGACCGCGCTCGGGTCCACGACGGTGTTGACCGAGAAGCAGTTGACGACCCAGATCGCCGCGGGGACTGCGGCGTCCGTCACGACGCCTGTTCACGATGTGCCAATCGTGGAAGTCGCGAAACCCGATCCGCCGACACCGGTGATCGTGAAGAACTGACGATGACGCTAGAAGGCGGGCAGGCGTGGGGTTGATCATCTCGGCGATATTACAGGCCTGTGGCGTGGTACGCCGCCGTGCAGGCTGCACGCGCGAAGCGGCGCGGCTGAAACCGCGGCCCGCAAGATCGATGAGGACAAAGCGGAGACACGCGCCAACTCCGCGAAGGTCGATGACCTGAACGTGAAAGCCGACATCATCCACGCGACGGTCAACCATCGATCAGACATTCAGGAAGAGAAGATCAAGTCGCTGCTCACGATGCTATTCGACCTCTCCGAGAAGCGCGTCGAGGACCAGAAGGATGCTGCGGTGAAGGTCGTGGAGGCGACGGCCACGGCTACGACCGCGGTGCAGGACACCATCAAGAACAGGAGACGCCATGATGTTCGCGCTTGTGCTCAACCCGATTGCGCTCTTTGATCTGGTTGATCGTTCTTTGCGTGCTGGTCTGGGCCGCACGGGCGCTGATGGCGGCGTTCAATCTGCCGCAGCCGATTCAGACCGTCATCTACGTCCTGATCGTGCTGTTTGTCGTCCTCTGGCTGGTGCAGATGCTTGGCGGCATCGGCGGGACGACGTTGCGGATCGGGTGATGGTCGCCCCGGCGGACTCGGCCTCCATCGCGGATCTGGTCACGATGTACCAGCAGTGGCACACGCCGGACTTGCGCGGAGCGTTGCTCAGTTACATGGAAGCGATTGTCTACAACGAGAAACGGGCGCAAGCGATTCGTGCGGTGCTGACCGCGCGAGGAAAGACGACCTGATGACACCGGCCTCGCCCGAACTGGTCGCCATTGTCGAAGCGGGCCTCGTGTGCCCGAAATGTCAGGCGATCAACATCCCCGGTGCGAAGCCGACATCAAGCTGGCCTCCATCGTCTGCTGTTGCGATGTGTGTGCCCATGCTGGACCAGTCACCGAGTTTCAACCGGAGAAGCACTGAATGAAGATTGCCCTGCGAGCCGACAACGACCGCTACGTGTGTGCCGAAGACGGTGGCGGCTCCGTCGTGCGCGCGAACCGGGACGCGATTGGCCCGTGGGAGACATTTGAGGTGGTCGGGACGCACACGCTCGACGGTGCGCCGAGTGTCGCGCTGAAGACCTCCAGCGGATTCTACCTGTGCGCGGAGGCCGGCGGGGGCGGGACGCTCTCAGCCAACCGTCTCAGTATCGGCCCGTGGGAAACCTTCACGTTCTCGGCCGGGACATTCCTCGCGAACGACGAGCAGCACTACATCTGCTGTGAAGTCGGCTCGCCCGATCCGATCCTGAACGTGACGCGCACCGCCGCCGGGCCGTGGGAGACGTTCGACGTGGTCGTGGTCGAGACGGACCCGCTGCCGCCCAGCGATCCGACGATGCTTAAAGGCGCGTTCTGCATCCCAGCCGAGAGCGGGCGCGTGTGGTGGCCGGCGTTCCTCGCGGTCAGTGCCGACGAGCAGGATCGGTATATCGCGGGAGACGATTGCGCGTGGCTACACCTTCGGTCAGGTGCTCGTCAGCGGCTGGCCCTACGCCAACGACTACCCGCACATCGATCCGGATGTGCGTGTGCTCGCGGCTGGACTGGCGAAGATCAAGGCCGCTGGACTCAACACCGTCGTCGCGTTCGATGATCAGCAAGGCTCGGATCTGTCGTACCTCAAACAGATCCTCGTGCCGAACCGGCCGCTGATCGATTGGTCCATGATGATTTACGAGATCAACGGTGTGCTGAAGAATCCTGATCTCGTCCTGAGCGTGGCGAAGCAGACGCGAGCATTGCTGCCGGATGCGATTCTCGCGGTGCACTTCACGCCACTCGATGAGGGCAACCAGAGTTATGGGCTGGTGGACTGGCAGCGGGCCAAGGACGAAGCCAATCTCCAGTGTCTGTTCTTCCAGACCGCCGGGTGGGAAGTGGGGATTGAGGACGCGGCGGCGCGGTTGCAGGACTTCACCCGACGGTTGGGCGGACCGCAGTTCCACGGCTACCCGACGCTGGAACTCGGCGTCAACGTCTACGAATGCACCACCTCGCTGACGTATCGCGGGCAGATGTCGGAGTCGCAGGGGAAGGCGTTCACGGATGCGCTGATGAATGCGCCGCTCGAACCGGACGACGGTGTCCACGCGGTGCCGCCGACCGGATTCGGTGACGGCGGAACGCCATAACGGTTCAACGGGAGGCGCGCATGTCGTTCGACATCAACATCAACCTGCGGCTCATCGATGCGCCCGGCGCGATAGGCGCATCGCTCGACCAGATTTTCGCGCAACTGGAGGCGCTCATGGCAACCGTCAATTCGGTCAAGCAGCTCGTCTCGGATCTGAACGATGAAACCAATGCGGTCGCAGCCAAGGTGGACGCACAGGCGGCGGCGATTGCGGACCTGAAAGCGAAGATCGCGGCGGGCTCACCGGCCACCCAGGAAGACCTCGACGCCATCGCGGCCGGACTCGCGCCGATCAGCGAACGGCTCAAAGCCCTCGGCGCAGACCCCACGGAACCGATTCCGCCGGCACCCGCCGCGTGAGACAGCCGGTTGCGACGAGGAGGGCTACGGTGAGTGCGTGCAGCAACCGGAGCCGCTCCCGTCGCGGCCGGTGTTCTCCTGGGACGATGCCAAGCCCGCCGTATTGATGCTCGCGGCGTTGCTGCTCTCCTACGGCGTGTTCTACTGGTGGGCGCAGCGACACGGCAAGTACCGCATTTCAGACCTGTCGAAGAAGGGTTCCAAGGCGTTCTGATGGATCGGCGTGACGATCATTGCGGGGATGGTGCTGTTCACATGGCATCTGGTTTTTGGCGGACCACTCTAATGTCCAGCGTGTAGGAGAAATTCGTAGGAGACCACTTAAAATATTGAGTCATCACGAGTTGAGTGATATGACTGTGTTCTCATAACCCAAAGGTCGCGGGTTCAAATCCCGCCCCGCAACCAGCTTTCCTCAGCAAAATCAGGCCGTTTTCTTCGTCTTGGGCTCGCAATCCCGGTCTTTCCCGTGTTCTGGGCCATGCGCGGATTGTGGCTTGTTTTCGTTCAGAGTGGGCTTCCGTCCCTTGCGCCGCGTAGTAGGCGTTCGTAGTAGAGCTTCTGGGCCGAGACGTCCGGCGAGCCGTTCGCTGGTGGCTTTCAGCCGCTCCAGATCCGGCTCCAGATAGTGTTCGCGCGTTGTTGTCGGCGAGGCATGGCCGAGATGGTCTTGGATGTCCCCCAGATCAGCGCCTCTGGCGCGAAGGGTCTGTCCGACCTTGTGCCGCACCGTGTAGGGGCGCACGCCTTTCGGCCAGCCGTTCCGGTGCAGGGTCTTGGAGAAGCTCCGCGAGTCGTAGGCGCCCCAGGCGTCGGCGGCGATGAACAACTGGGCGGCGACCAGCATCTCGTCGTTCAAGTACATCAACCCGCCGTTGTCGCCCTTGGCCGGCTGAATCGTCCAGAGCCGTTCCGCTACGTCCAGATCGTGCGTCTCGGCGCGCATCAACTGTGTCGGCCGCATTCCGGTGGTGGCGAGCACGAGGAACCGTGCGCGGGTCTTCATGTCGCGAAGGTAGCCGGCGATCTCCTGTTTCCGGAGTTGAAAGGCGACGGCGCTCGATCAGGTCGTCCCTGACGCGGCGTGGCCTCGTCTTCGCGGGTTTCTGGGTCGTGATGTCACGGCACGGGATTCGGAGTCTCCGGATCGAGCGCCTTGAACAACTGCTTCAGGATGCGGAGCCGATGGCGCAGGGTCCGCGGCTTGTAGCCCAGCAACCGCCATTCGTCCAGGGCCTTCCGGACGTGATCGGACGTGATCGCCCAGCGCGACAGGGTCTTGAAGCGGTGAATCCACGGTCGAAGGTGCGACCGGTCGGACTTGAAGCTGACCAACGATTTTCGGCCGGCGAGAAATCGGACGGCATCGCGCGGAAAACTCCCAGTCTCGTCTGGGCGTGACGGACGGGCCTGCTTCGCATAGTTCGCCCGTTTCGCCTTGAGCGTGGCGAGCGGGGTGTCGAGTGGAAACCGTTTCGTGCGTGGCCGGCCCGGCATCCTGCCACCGTAGCTCGTAGCCGTAGGTGTCTTCAAAGATGCCGGTGGCGATGCGCCGGCCGGACATTCAGCGTTTGGTCACAGGGTGATCCAAGTGCTGGTCGAGATGGGCGCGCAGACAGGCGCGGTGGTGATCGACAAACCTGTGAACCATTTTCGCGATGCGGTCGAGCAGATGCGGGCTATAGATCGCGAGGATTTGCAGGTCATCGATGAGTGCGCCGAGCGCTTGCTTGGTTTCCTCGGCGGGCGGTGCCGGTTTCGGCAGGGGCTGGGCCGCGAACAGCAGCACGGACATGAGGGCGATGTCTCCCTGTGCTCTGACGAGCGTGAGTAAACGGCTGGGGTGAGCACAATGTAAGCGCCGCATCATATTCATGCAAGTCCAAATTCATCTTTTTTAATGTTGCGTCCCTTCTGCAGGTGCGTCTTTATGGGTTTTTGAGAGCGTGCCGTGTCGCGTCTCGACCTGTGCGGCGTCGAGTTCGAGTTTCCGTTCGATGACCTTCATCGCGTGGTCGATTTCGTCGGGGGTGGGGTCGGTGGGCACCGGCAGCGGCCGGCTCTCCATGGTCCGCAGGACCGTCTCGGAGATTTCCAAGGCGAGGCGGCGGCGGTCCTCGTTGGCGAGCTTGCGTTCGGGCGAGACGAGCACGACATCGATCGGCACCTTCAGCGCCCGCGCGATCTTGTCCAGAATGCGCGTCGTGGTTGGGAAGCCCCGCGTGGCATTACTGATCGTGTTCGGCGTGGTCGTGTCTTTCGGGTCCAGCTCACGCACGAGCCGAACGAGATCGGCCTGTCGAATCTTCCGAACAGCCAGCCAGTAGCGGATGGCCTCTCCCCACGGGCCATCGCCATACGCCGGTCGAGGCATTCTACGGCGAGCATAACTGCCCGCCAGAGTCTCAGCCAACAACGCCATTACCGCCAATAACTTACACCCTCTTAAAAAATCTCGCAAAAGGACTTGTGTTCTATCGGAAAAAGCCTACACTTGTAGCGTTATGAAGAGGCCTTCACGAAAAACCACGATGAATCTCGCGCTCAAGATCGCGATTCTCAAGAGCGGCTTGACCGCGCGAGAAGTTGGCCTGCGTGCGCGGATCCTGAAAGCGTTTTGAGCCGGTTGATCCATCGCCATATCGATCCGATGCCGCAAGAGAAAGAGAAGCTGGCGCGCGTCCTTCAGGTCGATCAGGACGTGTTGTTTCCGCCTGATCCGGTGACGGAGTTGGCGTCGTGATCGCGGAGAGTGCTGACCGCGTCGGCCAACTCCACACCATCTGCGCGATCTCGATCATCTGCCGGCGGTGCTGAGCGCGGAGGAACTCGCCCTGCTGCTCGCATCGGTCGCAGCCACTTCTACAAGCAAGCGAAGCGCGGGGTCTTGACTTCCTCCAGGTGAAACCGATCACCGGGCCGAAGGCCTACTCGGGCACGCTCGTCTCGCGATACCTCAAGGGCGAATCGGTGTATGTGCCGTCGTTCGGTCGGAAGCACGCGTGACATGACCAGCATCATGCGTGAGCGGTCATGGACGAATCCACTTGAGAACACAAAGTAAGTGAACACCCTAACTGAAAGGACCACCGCTTTATGTTTCTCATTGCCCCGCTCTTGCCGGAACCGAAGATTGACTGGCACCTACACGTCGAGATTGTCGAGCAGGCGTGCCGGGACGCGAATATGACGAAGGATCGCGCGGCGCGGATCTATGGCGTGTCGTCCGCAGCAGTTCGACCAGCAGATTCGCGGCATCGGCCACTTCAGCGTGCCGCGCCTGATCCTGATGGCGTTCGATCCGGACGGCAGAAAGTTCGTGCGCTCGTATTGTCTCGGACTCGCGGCGATGTTGGGCGAGGGGACGTGGCGCGGATCTACCGGATTGGTCTGCTCTGCACGGAAGTCACGAGTCGCTATCAGGTCACGATGCTGAAAGCGCAGCTCAGAGCACGCGGCAATGAAGATGACGGGTGGCGTAGATGGCGTTTTATCTCCTGGCCGATCCGATTCCGCCGTTTGAAGTGGTGCTGGTGTTCGTCGCGTTGCTGCTCTCGTGGTCGCTGGTGGCGGCGTGGTCGTATGTCCCGCGCGTGATGCGCGCGGTGGCGGTCTCGATGGTCCTCGCCGCGATGCTCACGGTGCCTGATTTTCGGTATTGCTGTACGTGCTGGCTGTGCTGGATTTGAAGCGGAAGGAGTAGCGAAAGGCTGCGGGGGTTGAGGCCCCTGCAGCCTCTCTCCTCACCCGGTGGACTTGAAAGGAGTCACACGAGATGAGTGCCACGCAGATTCTACCGCATTCGCAGGAGCGACCGACTCACTAGCCGTGTTGGCGATCCTCTTCCTCTTCCTCGCGGCGGTGCTGACGGGGGCCGCGATGGGCCTCTGTCAATACGCCTTCGGCCGCATCGGCTTGCGGATTCGCGCGATCCGGGGCGCACGCCGCACGCGCAGACAGGGGCGTGTCCGATGACCTTCAATGCCGACGTCATCATCACCCACGTCCGCTCCCTCGCCGCCGTCGTGGCGACAACAGGAAGTGGACTGTCTGAACGCCGCGATCATCCCGCCGGCCGATGGCGTCGATGAGGCGCGCGTCCGGAAGGTGCTCAAGCGCGAAATCGACGCGATGAAGGCGCATCAGTCGGCCATCGTCCTCGACATGCTCGCCAACGACCTGGAAGACCTCAAACAGAACCTCTCAGCGGTGGAGTCATGAGCACACGCGAAGAACGCCTCGTGGACGTCGCACGACGGGCCAGCCGGTTCTTTCGGACACCGGGCTATCTGCGCGGACCGCATGAAGACCTGCTGCTGGCGCGCGAGTTGGCGTCCGTGCTGGACGGCTGCGACGACATCGAACCGACGCACGATGCGGATCGCGCCGAGTGGAAACAGCGACAGGAGTTCGCCGCGTCGATGGTCAACGTCCGGAGGTAACGGTGAGTCAAGAAGTCGTCCTGATCGATTTGTCGAGTATCGCGCATCCCATTTGGCACATGAGCCAGTCGGAGCCCGATCCGAATCACACGTCCACGGCCATCGTGGCGCGTGTTCGTGCGTTGGCGACCGGGAATCCGCACGTCGCGATCTGCTGCGACAGTGGCCGTTCGTTCCGGCATGACCTCGCGCCGACCTACAAAGCGAACCGGCCCGAATCGGAAGCGCCGTTGCACCATCAGATCACACTCGCGGTTGAGCAGTTGGAGGCGGACGGGTTTCCAGTCTGGGCCGTGAAAGGCTTTGAAGCCGACGATGTGGATCGCGTCGGCGACAGTGCGCGCGTTGGCGACTGCGCCGGATGTGACGGTGCTGATCGTCACGGCGGACAAAGACCTGTTGCAGTTGGTCGAGCCGCGCGTGCGGGCGATGTCGGTGCGCGACGGTTCCGTCTTGGATGTTGAGGCGAGTCAGCTTCAAGTTCGGCGTGTGGCCTGAGCAGATGCGCGACTACCTCACGCTCGTCGGCGATGCCTCCGACAACATCAAGGGCGCGAAGGGTATCGGGCCGAAGAAAGCGGCGGAACTCCTCGATGACTTCGGGACGCTGGATCGGGTCTACGAGGCGTTGAGCAAGGAGCCGACGGAATTTCGGCAGACCTACGGCCCCGCGATGGTGAAGGCGTTGAATGACTTTCTCGGCCACGTCGATGAGACACGCGCGCTCCTGACGCTCCGCACGGATGTGGCCGTGCCCTTCGAGACGATTGCGGTCGAGCGCACGCCGAAGAACCCTGAGCCGTTGCCCACGATGGAGGATGAGATGTTACCGGTTGACGCTCCAGTTTCGACATCGGATCTGTCTCCTACGGTGTCGGATCTGCCACCGTCTGGTCCCGAACGGGAGGCTCGGGACATCAATCGCTCGTCGTCGTGCCTGACTCTGACGTGCTCGCGCCGGCCGTCTATGAACGGCAGTTGGATCCGCGCTCGTTGAAAGAAGCGCGGATGCTGGCGCAGGACATGTTCTCGTCGCGGCTGTTCTCGGCCTACGGGAATGCACCCGCTGTGCTCTCGACGGTGATGCTCGGTCGCGAGCTGGGCTTGCCGGCGATGGCGGCACTGCGCGGCGTGCATATCATCGAAGGGAAGCACGCACTGTCGGCGCAGATGATGGTGGCACTCGTGCTCAAGTCCGGCATGGCGGAATACTTCGAGCCGATTGCGTTCGATGACAAGCAGGCGACCTTCGAGACGAAACGGAAGGGGGCGCGCAAGTCGGTCAAGTTGACCCACACGATCGAGATGGCGCAGACGGCCGGGCTTCTGAAGCCGAACAGTAATTGGCTCAAGATTCCCACGGACATGCTCGTCGCGCGGGCGCAGTCGCGCCTCTGCCGACTGGTCTACCCAGACATCTGTATTGGCCTCTACACACCTGATGAACTGAAAGACATTCGCGCCGAGCAGGTCGCCTAGATGAGTGTCGATTCAGCAAGCGATCGCTTCTGGTCGAGAGTTGATAGGCGCGGCGCTGATGAATGTTGGCCTTGGACAGGGCGAACGCTATGGGCCGGCTACGGCAGTCTCTCTATCGATGGGATGGAGTGGCGTTCAAATCGAGTAGCGTGGACATTGGTGCATGGTCCGATCCCCTGAAGGGAAGGTCATTTGCCATCGCTGGCGACAACCCGCCGTGCTGTAACCTGGCGCATCTGTTTCTTGGCACGATGTCGGACAACTGCGCCGACAGAGATCGGAAAGGCCGCGGGTTACACCGTCGCGCAGGTTCGGAGAACAAACCACTGGCGCGAAACTGACAACTGAAACAGTCGTAGAGATTCGTCGTCGCTATGCCGCTGGAGAAAAGATTGCGCACATCGCGAAGTCGTATCCGACCGTGAAGGTGGGCGCGGTAGGAAAGATAGCTAGGAATGAACGATGGCCACATCTTTAGAAGCTCCTCCAAAGCATCGACATAAGCCTCAGAACGCTGGTAGCGGCCGTGCAGGCACTTTCAGTACAAGCGAAGGTGTCAAGACCGCAAGAAATCGCGCCTGATTCGGGTTGGATTCCCAATGGGGAGATCCTGAAATCAAGGTCAGGACCCAGGGATTGGTCAGGCCCATCGCAGAAGGGCAAACGGTTCTCGAGGTGTCCACCGGAGTATCTCGACCTCGTCGCCAAACGGTTGGACTTCTTCGCCGACAAGGAAACCAAAAACAACGTCGTGACCTCCAGCGGGAAGCCCAAAGCGCCCTATACCCAACGGGACGCGGCGCGGGCGCGCGGCTGGGCGAAGCGCTTGCGCGAGGGCTGGACGACTGCCCGCCGCACGGAGATGACCTCGTCGTGGGGTAGCGACGTGGATGCCGACGACATCAAGTGGTGACACAGGAAGCAGGTTGCATGAACCCGTATCGCGAAGCGTGCGCGCAGATGGAGAATGACCAGCGGTATCAGGCGTTCATGGACTATGCGCGAGATGCCTCCGTGCCGGTGCTGCTGCGATATGTCGCACACCTCATGGACGGACACCGCGACCCGTATCTCGTGCCGGCCCACGTCCAGCAACGCTATCTGGACATCGCCGAATCAGAAGGCTGGGCGAAGGTCATCGAGTTAATTGCCCAGGTGCAGCGCGAAAAGAACAGGTGTGAGATTGTCGGCCAGCGATGACCTGGATCGGGCCGTGGATGTGCTCCAACTCCAGCACGAACTGATCCAGTCGCAGCAACTGGAAATCGTCACGTTGCGGACGGAACTGGCGCAGGCGCGGATGATTCGCGCGGCCGTCGATGAGCAAGGGCTGAAGATGGACCATCTGGTCAAGTGCCTCGGGCTACTGATGTGAGCCAGAGCCGCCATGAAGAACAGCATTCGCGTGCGCGTGACCCAGAAGGACATCGACAAGGGTGAGCCGATCTGCGATAACCGCTGCCCGATCGCGTTGGCCATCAGCCGCACGGTGAAGCGCCGCGTCGGCGTCACGTATGGTGCTGTCTACCTACTCAATGAAGTGCATCAAATGTATGAACTCACGCCAGCTGCGGAGCGATTTATTCGACGGTTCGACAATGGCCAGCCAGTCAAGCCGTTCACCTTCACCATGAGGCCAGTATGAGCTTCTGGTCGTGGTTGTGGCACCGCCGATCCGATCGCTATGCGGATGCCTACATCGACGGGTGCATTCGCGACAACGCCGCGCGCGTCCGGTTCGACGGGTTCGATCCGTCCTTGCGCGAGCGGTCCGCACAACGCCGGCAGGCGGCTGACGGGATCAGGGCGCGAGCGGCACGGGTGGAGTCTGGATCGCGCGTGGCCGATGTGTTGCGCGTGGTGAGGAAGTAGGCGAGATGAGTTGGAGTACGTCTTGACGACGCGGCGATGTCGCATCCGAAGATCGTCGGGTTGTCCGACAAGGCGTTCCGGCTATGGGTGTGGGGGTTGTGCCATTCACAGCGATATCTCACTGACGGCCGAATCATCGCTGATGCTATTCCGCCTCTATTAAGACGAGATACGCACAAGACCTTGTCGCGAAGGTGCTCTGGGAGGTCAGCCCTGTCGGATTCGCTATCCATGACTATACGGATTGGAACGACTCAAAGCGGATTGTCGAGAATCGGCAAATGCTCGCGAGGCACCGAAAAGCGTTCATGGACGACCCTGGATTGCGTAAGGCGTTGCGGATGCGCGATCGGGATCATTGTCGTTACTGTGGCATCGTCGTCAATTGGTCCGATCGGAAAGGGTGCACAGGAGCAACGCATGCGACCACATCGACCCAAAGGGACAGGCCACGCTTGAAAACCTCGTTGTCTCTTGCCGAAGCTGCAACAGTCGGAAAAAAGGACAGGACACCTGAAGCCGCTGGAATGGTCTTGATAAATCTAGATGGTGTATCTAGGTCGGATCTAGGTCGAGTATCTGGATTCGATCCGGTAACCAAACCAAACCAAACCAAACCAAAAGAAGAAGCAGTAGAACACACACACTCCGCGCGCGAGAAATTCGGCCCGACGCTCATCGGGAACGAGCATCGTGCTCATGCAGCCTGTGGCCGGATTTGCGTGCCAGCCTTTCTACATCGGCAGTTCAAAGACGCCCTCGGAGGCGCGGAACTCGATGCGGATACACGGCTGCGCGGCTGGTATGACCGCGTGTTCGACCAGTTGCCGCTCGATGTGCCGGTGCCGACCGATGCGGCGAAGTTCTGGCGACCGTTGTTCGATGCGGAGTTTGTCGCCGCGAAGCCGGCGGTGTCGATCAGCCTGGAAGCCCACGTCGAGGGCATGCGCGAGATTCTCCGCAAACAAGGAAACCTGTGACTGAATCCGAGATGTTCGCGTTCGGCGAGATTGTGCGCGACTTGCGCCGCGTGTTTCGAAGCGCATGGACGACCACGAGCTGCGAGCATGGACTCGGCGCATGCTTCATGCGCTGCGCCGGTTCAGTATTCCGCAAGCTGCGGCGCGGCGCGGAGGCGTGGTTGCAGCGCGGGAGTAAGCTTCCGAAACCGGCCGAGTGGATCGATGCCATCCCGCGTCAGAGCGAAGCGGCGCAGGCCGACCTGCCGGTGCTCTCGGCCTCTCAGGCGGCGGAATACCTGGAAGGCCGAACAGGCGCGCTATCAAGGCCAGCCGTGTGCGTGTCTGGAATGCCGGCATGCGGGTGTCACGGACAAGCCGCTGCGGTTCGTGCCGGAATTCAGCGAGGACGACACAGACCGCAAGGTCAAGTGCGGCGAGCGGATCGTGACGGCTGGGCACTGGGCGCACGGCGCGGAACTCGCGCGCGCTGGTATCAGGCGAAGTCAGATTTCTACGAGGCGTATTACGCGGCGTTGGCGAAGAAGACCATGCCGAAATCAGGCCGGCGTCAGATGCCGGCGTTACCGGAAGCGAGTTGATATGCAAGTCGAGCTACGACACGGTGTGGTGCGGGTCTGCGTGGCGCACGGATCGCCCGATCACCGCAGCGATACCTGACCCGCCGGCACGCCGGAAGACCGTGGCGGATTACACGCCGTCGCGGAGTTCGCAGGACGCGGTCCTGTCGACGTTCGGGTCTGGCGAGCGCACGGCGCTGGAGGTGATGGCGGTGTCTGGGCTTGAGTCAGCCGACGACGTATCGCGTGCTGCGGGAACTGGTGGCGGGCCGGGCGGTGCGGATGCGGCGCGAACCGGGCGGGCACAACCGGTGGGGAAGGTGTTCTACCGCTTGGCGGACACGGAGGCGGTCGCATGAGTGACGCAGGAGCCAGCCCACGCTTGGACGTGGCGCGATTACGCGGTCACGAACTTTCGCTTTGTAGTTCTATCGATGAACTGGAACGCGCAGACGATGGTGAGTGGATGCGTTACGAGGCATTACGAGGCGCTCCTCGCCGAGAACGCACGCTTACGGGATGAACAAACGTACGTGGCTGGTCGTGGTATCAAGGCCGAGTCTCAACTTGCAGCCCTCCGTCTCGCCCTCGCCGGGATACGGGCCGAGATGGAGAAGGTCAGAACGTGGGAAGACATGGACGAATTGATCGCCGAACTCGCCCATCTAGAGCAGGAGCAGCAGTCATGAGACTCCCAGCCGTGCGTCCGCAACACATCCGCGCCGAAGATGCGCGCGAGGACAACGTAGCCCTGTGGCGGGCGTATCGACGATCCGGCCATCGGGCGGCTCTACTGTCGCGGCTTCGGCGCGCGGCGTGCAGGTCGATGCGAAGAAATTTCAGGATGCGCGGCACCGGTTCTGGCGGGATCGCGGGTTCAAACTGTGCTGCGAAACGGCCGATGATGGGCAAGGCTTCTACCTGCTGGCTAGAGTTGAAAAGCCGAGACGAGGGGCGGCATGACGGGAGCGAATCGCACTGGGAACAAAACTAAATCCCGGTAAATTCGATTGCTACGAGAATGCCGAACCGGACGAACCGATGTTCGTGCTCCTCGCGCGCGATCCGTTGGCTCCGATTCTGGTCAAGTTGTGGGCCGATTTACGTGAACACGCGGCCGGAAACCCGTCTAAGGTGGCCGAAAGCGCGCACTGTGTGCGGCAGACATGGCGAAGTGGCGAGTGGCGAAGGTGAGCGCATGAGGATTCGGGGCTATCCAAGAGCCTTCGGCGTTGACTGTGGAGGGACCATCGACACCTGTGGGGGTGGCCGGTGGGACTGGGAACACGCGGCTCGATGCCGATGTGCGGCTTGGATACCCCGACCGTGAGGAGCAGGAGTTGAGCGCAGTGAGTCTTCTGAGCGTGTTGACAGGTGTCGGCGTGCTAACAGGTGTCGCCACTGGTTTCGCTGTGCTTGGATGGGTCAGCGGTTACTGCTATGGCTACTTTCGCGGCGTGCGAGACACCGAGAGTCGATGGTCTGAAGCCGTGGCAAGAAAGGCTGACCGCGGGTGAGAATCAGCCAGACGCAGAATCTGAGCTTCAGTGTCGCGCGGCGCGGTTGCCGATGCCGGTGCCTGAGTATCGGTTTCACCCGGTGCGCCGCTGGAGATTTGATCTCGCGTGGCCGGCGCTGCTCCTGGCGGTCGAAGTCGATGGCGGCACGTGGGTCAGCGGGCGGCACACGCGCGGGGCGGGCTACGAACGGGATTGCGAGAAATTGAATGCTGCGGTGCTTCTCGGATGGCGTGTCCTGCGGTTCACGACAGGGCAGGTGACGAGCGGACAGGCGTTGACGGTGCTGAGCAGGCCTTTCGGCCGATCGTGCGTCCTGAGGCCGCTGTGTCGGTTTCGTGATGCTGAGCGTGTTGTTTGCGGAGTCGGGCGACAACTCTCGCGGCTGCTGGAGTTCTACGCGCCCAGCGCCACGCGCGTGCTGGATGTGACGTTCGGGAGCGGGACGTTGACGAAACGCGCGCGGATTCCGGTGGTTGGCGTCGATCAAGACCTCACGACCACACCGAGCGTCTACGGCGATTCGCGGCGATTGCCGTTTGTGGATGAAGCCTTCGGCGTGGCGGTCTACGATCCGCCGTACTCTACGGCTCGCCCGCGATGCACATGGGTCCGATTGGCGGCAAGACGTGGAACAACAACGGTCGACGTGGAAGTCGCCGAATCAACTGGTGCAGACGAGCGCAGACATTGCGCGGGAGCTCACGCGCGTGCTGACGCCTGACGGCATCGTCATCTGCAAGATCATGGATTCTCGATTTCGCGGTTCGTTAGTGCGGAATCACGACATCGTTGCTACGGCTTTCGAGGACAACGGCTTCGCGTTGCGCGATCAAATCGTCTACATCCGTACGGTCACGGGGTCGAACGTCAACAATCGCTCTGCACAGTCGACGCACGGATACTTTCTGGTGCTAGAGCGTAAGGCGCAACGACGCCTTGTTGAGGACCACGGCGTGATACTGGCGGACTACGACGCGCAGTGCCAGCAGCAGCTCGACACACCGAAGAGGAAGAGGCGCGCATGAGCGAACAGGATGCTCGGAGCAGAAGCCCCATCGCGTGCGTTGTCCGTTCTGTGATCGACAGATTGGGACGCGGGCGAACCGTTTTCAGTCGGAGGAGTTGATGGTGCGTCATCTCGTGATCGCCGATTGGCTCACCCACGTCGGCCCGCAACTGTGCGCTGGGTCCAACCTTGGCGTCGGACAGGCCACGCAGATCAAGGCGGCTAGAGCGAAGGATATGAACCGACCTGGACACAACAATCACGCGACTGGCAGGACGCGGCGGCGAGGTGGCGTGATCACTACTTCGCGGCGAATCGCACAACGGCAGAACGGAGGACGCATGGCTAGCACGGCGATCGAGATCCTGGCGACGGATCAACTGCTCGAGGTCGGCAACGGCGAAGTGGTCGCGACCGTCGGTGCGCGTGCAACCTGACGCGCGACGGCATCAACCCGAGTGAACCGGGCGACGTGCTCAGCGTCCAGGAGGACGGCACGTATCAGACGCGGCCGGCCGGCTGTGATGGGCCGTTCGAGCGCGCGAAGAAAACGAGCGCCGGCCTGGTGTATCGGCCGAAGGGGCCGTTCGGGCGCTGCTTCCTCGTCGGCCTGGCCGATGAGTGGCCGAACGAGTAAACGGATCATGGCAAAGAGCAGGGAAGCCGCCCGCATTGACCGAAGTATTCGGCTGATTTCGACGGCACTCAATGCGGCGAAAGCCAAACGATCAAGCGCATCGTGAAGCAGTTAGAGCGGATGTCGCCGAAGGATGTCAACACGATGGAACGGTTGATCGGGAGACGATGATGGCGCGACCGATCCGGTCATTCGCGAAACACGTCAGGCCGAGGCAGAGAAACAGGACGTGTTGGCTGGGTTCACCACCACTGAGCGATTGCTCGTGGAGATTCTGATTCAGTTGTTGTCCATGCAGGCGCGTCGCGACATGTCGGAGCTCGCCGCACCACTCAAGCGAGCCGGTTTGACCACGAAGCAAGTGGCGGCGCTCCTCGACACCAGCCCGGCATCGCTCGCGGTGACTACGCGTCGCCGGCGTCTCAAGGAAACGGCAGAGACAGACGATGAAGACACTGACCGCTAGTGAAGCGTACGTGATTCTGAGCGCGCAGGCGTCGAAGCGGACGCGCGAGCGGTCGCGTCAGGGCAGTTGCCGGAACAGGTCAGACAGGACGTGGCCGAGATGCTAGCCGACTACGACGAACATCTCGCGCAGTGTCAGCAGCAGCTCGACACACCGACGAGGAAGAGGCGCGCATGAGCGAACAGGATGCCCTCGCCGACCAGATCGCGGCGTTGATTCAGCAGTGGCGAGAGCGGTCACGGTCGATGCCGAACAAGGATTGCGGTCCCACGATTGCGTGGGCATGGTGGGAAGCCGCTGACGAGCTCGCCGCCCTCGTCCACGGTGTCCAGCCCGACAAGGCTGGCGTCACACCATTGCCCTCCACCGCAAGCACGTCAGAGACCCGCAGGGATTGATGATCTGTGTCCGGTGTCAGGCGCCGCACGCGCGGATTGTGGACAGCCGGCCGTCGGAGGACGGGCAGGAAACGATCCGCCGCCGTCAGTGTCCGGCGTGTGAGCATCGCTGGACGACGTGCGAAGTCTCGACGGATCGCATCACCCGCACGGGGTCTATCGGACGGCCTTCTGATGGTCTTTCCATCGCGCCTTCCCGGCCTTCTGGGCGATCGCGGAGCGCTGCGCGGCGGTGAGGGTGGCGGCCCTCGCGCGTCCGCCTTTCGCTTGCATCGTGGTTGGGGCATCGAAAGTCTTGCCGCAGTGCGGACAGGTGATGCGCGTCACGCCGTGCCTCCGTTTAACCAGCGTTCACAGGCGGGGATGGGGCAGTCGTCGGCGTGATCTTCCCAGCCTCCACACAGGAGGCATTCTGTAAACGTCTCGTCGGCGTGCGTATCGGTATGTCGCTGAAGCGCGTCAGAGACGAGCGCGTCGAGCGCGTCCACGAGCGCGATCGGTGCCTCGTAGGGATCGGGCTGATCGGATGGGTCAAAGGACAGTTTAGCCATTAGCGAGATCCCTCGCTGAATGATGTCCCGTTGAATTTTGGCAATGCGAGTTGGCCGGATCCCTTTCGCTCGGTCTACTGACTCAAACGCGGCCCGCTCATGGTCGCCATGTGTCTCGACCATCCAGTGTGCGAACGCGGCCGCGTAGGCTCGGTCTTCACGGTTCGCGATGCCCAGAATGTAGAGGGCCATTTCTCGGTCTTGTTTCCTGTCAGCGCCCATCGGAATGTCAATCGTCATGGTCGTAGCCTCCACAAGACACCCGAGCGGGTCAGGCGTCCTAGCAAGCGGCGAACTAGCTGTTGTTTGTCTGTTGATCCGATGATATCTTCCCGTTCGCACAGCGGAGGGGCCAGCTTGTAAGCATTCAAGCCACGCGGCCCGAAGTAGGACGCATTTCGCAATAATTGCAGGATGCCCGGTTCGCTGGCGTTTTCCCATGCCCAGCGCAGATCCGCCTTCCACGTGCGGCCGTGGGCGTCAGCGTAGGCCTGCAGTGCTCTGTGTTCGTCGGCGGTGAGTACCTGATGTTTCGTCATGGTCTTAGCTCCCCACACAATGTTGTTTGCGGTGGTCATTTGGTTGTTTATTCCTTTGGCGGTGTGTGTCGCGTGCACGTCTTCGGCTTGATGCCGTGCGGGAGGTCTTGATGAATCCAGCAGCAGCAGCGGTCCTCGACAGGGCCCCGGCAGCAGCCGCACGAGATGCGCGAGTCATCGGTCTGTATTGTCTTGTTCGTCTCAGTCATCATGCTACCAAGTATAGGCTTGCAAGCGAGCATGTCAGGGGCTATCGCGAATAAATCTCGCGACCCGCATCGCCACGAGCGTTAGCGGATCGGGTCTGAGGGTGGGCCTTGCGGAACGGGTGGGTGTTCGACGTAGGCCGCGGCCGCTCGCATGGTGTCCGGTTGATCGCGAAAGAAGCCGATCGCCTGATTACAGGCCTGGCAGAGCAGGCCGCGGACATACCCGCTCACGTGGCAATGGTCCACGATGAGCCGTGGTGGTTGTGCGCGGCAGATGGCACAGCGGAATCGTTGGGCTTCACGCAGCAACCGCTGCTGGTGCATCGTGATCGGATACCGCCACGGCGGCCCGCCAAACTTCCGGGAGCGCACGACGGGCTGCGACGATAAGTAATCCGGTGGCACCCAGCCCTTTCGACGGCAGCCCTTACACCGTCCACTTCCCAGCGGGAAGTCTGCACCGGGCTTCAATTCCTCGCACACCGAACACCGTCGAGACGTACTCAATTCTTCGCTCGTCACGTCTTATGCTAAAAAGTCAGTTAGCGAATAGCAAGCCCCTAATCACTAGATGTAGTCACGGTAACCACTACTAATAGTAGAAATGCATTTTTATTTGACAAACTCCTGCTGACTGTTAACCATCTAACCGCTGTGCTGATCGTGAGCGGCCGGGCCGCGAACGGCACAACAGGAGTCCCAAAGAACCCCGCATGGACCACAGCACCGTTGCTGAAGCGATTGCTCAGAACCTATGAACCCCCGCCAATGGTCGTCCCTAGCTCCATCGGTGATGCCGCCACCCTGAAGCTATTTCTTAGTGAATTGGATGCTGGCGTCCACATGGAGCCGGCCGCAGAACTGGCTGGACTTGACCCCGAACACGATCCGTAACTGGCTCAAACGTGGTGAAGCCCACGAACAGCCCTTCGATGCGTTCTTACGGGCATTCAAAAGAGCACGGGCGAATGCTGAAGCTCGAATCACGAAGAACGTCTTAAAAGCCAGTGAGTTACCGCAATACTGGGCTGCTGGTGCAACCTACCTGGAACGGACGTATCCCGACCGCTGGGGACGACGCCAAGAGGACAGTAGCTCCCCGAGAATCGTGGTACAGATTGGAGCCAGAGACAGTGATGTCTCAGTCCAAGTGAACGCGCAGTACCGGTACAAGAGATCACAGAGGGGAACCATAATCACTCTTATCAGACGCAAATCAAAGGCGAATCAGAGGAATGACTCAACAAACCTTTGACGTTTCGCTACTCGCTGATCGTCACTTACAGCGATCTACGATCCGCTAAGTCTGTATTCACCGGGCGAAAGCGACATGAAGACGAAGAAGCCTAACCCTCAAGATTCCACACTTCGCAACGTCAGAGCAGCCCAGCGCAAGCTCGATTGACCTCGAGCTCGCATCGCCACCATCGAAGAGACGATGCACGCGTACAGACCCAACTAGCCTCACTCGCCATGAGGCCACAGCCAGAGCCTGTCCAGCCTGCGCAGTGAGCGTGCGTGCGCCAGTCTAGGCGCTCGACCTCGCTTGAGGGCCCAGCCGGGACCATGGGGAGCAATACGTA
>ERZ1370068.1118-contig-11020_pt1 | contig 61634 bp, 63 predicted proteins | sample MGYA00561227_ERZ1370068 | MGnify/ENA primary metagenome ERZ1370068 (study PRJEB38410, sample SAMEA6850437) | metagenome | study: Metagenomic assessment of the ecological functions of the soil: analysis of the soil microbiota associated with the...
GGTAGCCGCTTCGTTCAGTTACGTATTGCTGGAACGACTCCGACGAGTCCGAAACACTTGACGCGGTAGTCCTTGCCCTCGAGCAACCATTGCAGCGAATCGCGCACGGCCTCGTCGTCATCGACGACGTAGACGGTGCCTCTTCTTCGGATATCAGGCTCATTCAGGAGGTCACGGCTGGGGTTGCGCGGGGTTGCCGCTCGGTGATTCGGTGCACTGGGGCCGTGCTCGCTTCGGGCCGGCGTCGACCGGCAGCGTGAACGCAAAACGGCAGCCGCACGGCGTGGCTCGCCATTGTAGAGGTTCTGCGCCCTGCATCCGGCCCCGGTGGCCTCGATGATCGAGCGGCACAAACTCAGCCCGATGCCCAATCCTTCCGACCTTTGTCGAGAAGAATGCCTCGTACAGGCGAGCGCGATCACCTTCTTCCTTCAAGCCCCGGTCCCATGTCGGTGACGCTGAACTCGATGACGCCGCCTTCTTCGGGTGTGTGGCGCGGGCACGACGCGCAGCTTCGATGTGGCGGCGCGCCGGCGGCAGGCTGCGCGCTGTCGATGCGCCTCGGCGGCGTTCTTCAGCAGGTTGAGCACCACCTGCTCGATCAGGATGGGGTCGACACATCAGCGTACCGGCAGCGTGCTGCGCGACGGTAGGTGTGGATCGCGACGTTGCGCGCGGCGCAGCTCGATGCCGGCGAGGTCGACCCGCGTCGTCGACGATCGCGCGCGCGCCTGCGCCGGCTGGCGCTGCGGCTCGCTGCGTTTCACGAAGGCGCGGATGCGGTGGATGATCTGGCCGGCGCGCTCGGCCTGGCGCGCGCGTCTTCTGCAGCGCGCGCGATCAGGTCGTCCTTCTCGATCGACATCGGCCTTCACGCGCGCACCATGCCGTTGCAGTAGTTGGTGATCGCCGTCAGCGGCTGGTTCAGCTCGTGGGCCACCGACGATGCCATCTCGCCCATCGTCACCAGCCGGCTCGTGACCTGCGCCTTCTCGGCCTCGCAGCGCGGCCTGCTCCTCGGCGCGCAGGCGCGCCGCTGATGTCGGTTGCGATCAGCATCTGCGCCAGCCGGCCGTCGGTCCACTGCAGGTAGCGCGCGCGCACGTCGAACCACTTCTGCAGCGACTCGACGTAAGACCTCGCGCGGGCTCGGTGCCGGCCTCGGTGAGCTCGTGCGTCGGCAGGCCCGGACAGACTGTCGACCGTCGTCGCCGAGCTCGGCTCGTAATGGTACGCCCGCCGACGCCGCCGGCCAGCAGCGCGTGGCCGCAGCGCGTCAGGCGCCGAACCAGAGGCCGGTACGAGCGGTTGGCGAACAGCAGCTCGCCCTGCTGCACCGACAGCACCGACACCGCGGCGTCGAGCCCTTCGAGCACGGTCGTGAAGCGCTCGTGCGAGGCCGAGAGCTGGTCGCGCATGCGCTTGGCTTCGGTGATGTTGGTCATGCGACGTCATCCAGCCGGTCTGCTGGCCCTTGGGGTCGATCAGCGGGCTGACGTACATGCGGGCGTCGAAGAGCGATGCCGTCCTTGCGCATCACCTTGACCTCGATGCCGCCGGCCGGGCTGCGGCCCTGCAGCTCCTGCTGCAGCAAGCCGGCTGTTCTCTTCGATGCGGTCGGGCGGCCAGTAGGGAAGGGCGGCAGGCGGCCGACGAGCTCGGCTTCGGTGAAGCCGGTCATCTGGCAGAAGGCCGCGTTGACGTAGGTGATGCGGCCTTCGAGGTCCATCGCGCGCATGCCGGTCGGCATCGAGTTTTCCATCGCGCGGCGGAAGTTCGGTCTCCTGCACCAGCGCGCTCTGGATCTGCGCGCGCCGGCGCATGTGGCGCCAGGTGCCGAGCAGCATCCAGACCGTCAGCACCGACAGCGCGACGACCATCCAGAACAAGGTGTTGCCGATGAGGCCGATGCGACGGTGCGGTAGCCGTGGCCGCGCAGCATCGAGCCCGTTGCAGCGCCGGCGTCGAGCGGCGCGTCGCTGACGATCGACGCGCGCCGGCGGCCGCTGCCCGGGCAGCGCGGTGACGCGTGCTGGCGAGCACGGCTGGTCCTCGTCGACGATCGAGCATGCATGTGGCGGCGCGACACCTCGGCGCACGAAGTTGCGCAGCAGCGAGTCGATCGAGTACTCGGCGATCAGCGCGCCGGCAGAAGGCGCTGCGTTCGAGCAGCGGCACGTGCAGCTGGAACACGCGGTTGCCGCTGCGAGTCGGCGAAGGCGCGCGCGAGTAGGCCGGCTGGCAGCTTCGCGTGCGCGGCGCTGGAAGGCCTGGTTCGGCTCGCTGTCGCGGTCGCTCGCGGCAGCGAGCGGGTCGCTGTCGGTGCCGCCGGCAGGTCTCGTCGGCGGATAGAGCAAGCGCCCAGTGGCTGGCCTTCGGTGCGCGGTCGGCGTCGACCCAGCGTCAGGTGCGTGATCTCGGGCCGCTCGCGCGTGAAGCTAGCGGCCTGGGCTGAGGAACCGTCGTGGTCGATGGCACGCGGCGAGCGAGTTCGCGCGCGATGCGCGATCAGCTGCTCCTGGTTCTGCGATCAGGCGGCAGACGCGAATCTGCTGCTGCGTCGATCTCGGTGTCGCGCTTGACCGACTCTGCTCGCGCTCGATTTCCTCGGTTGCGCAGGTACCAGAACGCGGAAATGATGGCCGGCGAGGAACAGCAGCACCGAGATCAGCGGTGCCGAGGGTGGCGAAGCGGTCCTGGCGCGCCGGCGACTGGCGGCGCCACCAGCGGCCGAACAGGCTGGCGCGCTCGGTCCAGCGGCGGCGACGGTGCGTCGGTGGCGGCTGCAGGCTTGTGACGGTCGATGCGACATCGGAGGCGATTATCCGCCGGTGACCGGCAGGGACCGCTGCAGGGTCGGATGGCCGAAGTTTCGTTTATCGTGAAATCAACGTGCACCATTTGAAAATTGCCAAAGCCATGGAGACTCTCGCGCAGGCTCGCATCACAACACACAGGAGACAATCATGTCAGCAATGCCTGGATTCCTTCCTCGGCGCGAGCGCCAACGACGCGGACTGCGCAGGAAACCCGCGAGTGGCTCGATGCGCTGGCCGCCGTGATCGGCGCCGAGGGGCGACGAATCGCGCCACTTCCTGCTCGAAGCAGCTGATCGACCACGCGCGCCAGAGCCGGCATCGACATGCCGTTCTCGGCCACCACGGCCTACGTCAACACGATCCCGACCGACCGGCGAAGAGCGCACGCCCGCGGCAACCTCGGAGCATCGAAGAGCCGGCTGCGTGCCTACATGCGCTGGAACGCGATGGCGATGGCAGTCACGGCGAACCGCCTGCATCCGGCCGACGGCGGCGACCTCGGCGGGCCACATCGCCAGCTTCGCAGTCGGCTGGCGACGCATGTTCGACGCCGGCTTCAACCACTTCTGGCACGCGCCGACCGACACGCCATGGCGGCGACCTGCTGTTCATCCAGGGCCACAGCTCGCCGGGCATCTACGCGCGCGCCTTCCTCGAAGGGCGGCTCACCGAGGCGCAGTTGCTCGAACTACCGCCAGGAGGCCGACGGGCAAGGGCATCCCGTCGTATCCGCACCCGTGGCTGATGCCCGACTTCTGGCAGTTCCCGACCGTCTCGATGGGCCTGGGCCCGCTGATGGCGATCTACCAGGCGCGCTTCCTCAAGTACCTGCACGGCCGCGGCCTCGCCGACACCGGCCAAGCGCAAGGTCTGGGCCTTCATGGGCGACGGCGAGATGGACGAGCCCGAGTCGCTGGGCGCGATCTCGCTGGCCGGCCGCGAGAGCCTCGACAACCTGGTCTTCGTCATCAACTGCAACCTGCAGCGCCTCGACGGCCCGGTGCGCGGCAACGGCAAGATCGTCCAGGAGCTCGAGAGCGTGTTCCGCGGCGCCGGCTGGAACGTCATCAAGGTGCTGTGGGGCAGCGGCTGGGACGCGCTGCTCGCCAAGGACAAGAGCGGCAAGCTGCTGCAGCGCATGGAAGAGTGCGTCGACGGCGAGTACCAGGACTTCAAGAGCAAGAGCGGCGCCTACGTGCGCGAGCACTTCTTCGGCAAGTACGACGAGACCGAGGCACTGGTCGCCGACATGAGCGACGACGAGATCTGGGGCCTGACGCGCGGCGGGCACGACCCGGTGAAGGTCTTCGCCGCCTACGCCGCGGCGGTCAAGCACACCGGCCAGCCGACGCTGATCCTGCCGAAGACGGTCAAGGGCTACGGCATGGGCGAATCGGGCGAAGGCCAGATGATCGCCCACCAGGCCAAAGAAGATGACGCAGGACGCGCTGCGCGGCTTCCGCGACCGCTTCCAGATCCCGGTGGCCGACGCCGACCTGGCCGAACGTGCCCTTCATCAAGCTCGCCGGAAGACAGCCCCGAGATGAAGTACCTGCACGAGCGCCGCGCGGCGCTCGGCGGCTACCTGCCGCAGCGGCGGCGCAAGTCGGCGCGCGCTCGAGATCCCGCCGCTCGCCACCTTCGAGCGCCTGCTCAAGGACAGCGGCGAGCGCGAGATCCAGCACCACGATGGCCTTCGTGCAGATGCTCGGCACGCTGGTGCGCGACAAGGCCATCGGCAAGCACGTGGTGCCGATCGTGCCCGACGAGTCGCGCACCTTCGGCATGGAGGGCATGTTCCGCCAGCTCGGCATCTGGTCGTCGCTCGGCCAGCTCTACAAGCCGCAGGACGCCGACCAGCTGATGTACTACCGCGAGTCCAAGGACGGGCAGGTGCTGCAGGAGGGCATCAACGAAGGCGGCGCGATGTCGAGCTGGATCGTCGCGGCCACCTCGTACAGCACGAACAACGTGCCGATGATCCCGTTCTACATCTACTACTCGATGTTCGGCCTGCAGCGCGTGGGCGACCTGGCCTGGCTGGCCGGCGACATCCGCGCCCGCGGCTTCCTGCTCGGCGGCACCGCCGGCCGCACGACGCTGAACGGCGAAGGCCTGCAGCACGAGGACGGCCACAGCCACATCCTGGCCGGCACGATTCCCGAACTGCATCATCGTACGACCCGACCTTCGCCTACGAGGTGGTGACGATCATCCGCGACGGCATGCGGCGCATGTATGCCGAGCAGGAGGACGTGTACTACTACGTCACCCTGATGAACGAGAACTACCCGCACCCCGGCATGCCCGAGGGCAGCGAGGCGGGCATCCTCAAGGGCCTGTACCAGCTCAGCGACGGCGGCAAGACGCCGAAGAAGGGCCACCGCGTGCAGCTGATGGGCAGCGGCACCATCCTGCGCGAGGTGATGTTCGCGGCCGAGCTGCTGAAGGCCGACTTCGGCATCGCCGCCGACGTCTGGAGCGCCACCAGCTACAACGAGCTGCGCCGCGACGGCATGGCGGTCGAGCGCTGGAACCGGCTGCATCCGACCGAGCCGGCGCGCAAGAGCCACGTCGAGCCGTGCCTCGCCGGCCACGACGGCCCCGGTCATCGCCGCCACCGACTACATGCGCAACTACGCCGACCAGGTGCGCGAGCACGTGCAGGCCGCCGGCCGGCGCTACACGGTGCTCGGCACCGACGGCTTCGGCCGCAGCGACTACCGCGCGCAAGCTGCGCCGCTTCTTCGAGGTCGACCGCTGGCACGTGGCCGGTCGCCGCGCTGAAGGCGCTGGCCGACGACGGCGTGATCAAGCCGGCCGTGGTGGCCGAGGCGATCGCCAAGTACGGGCTCGATGCCGAGCGCGCAGCCCCTGGACGGTGTGAGGCCACGACATGAGCAATGCAATCGACATCAAGGTGCCCGACATCGGCGACTTCAAGGACGTGCCGGTGATCGAGATCTTCGTCAAGGTCGGCGACACGGTGAAGGCCGAGGACCCGCTGGTCTCGCTCGAGTCCGACAAGGCGACGATGGACGTGCCGGCGCCGCGCGGCGGCAAGGTCAGTCGATCGCCGTGAAGGTCGGCGACAAGGTCAGCGAAGGCAGCGTGATCATGGCCTTCGAAGGCGAAGGCGCCGCGCGGCCGCGGCCGCCGCGCCCGCCGAGCCGCGCAAGCCCAGCGTCAGCGCGCCGCCGTCGCCGGTCAGCGCGCCGGCCGGCGCTGGCCGAGGTGCGCGTGCCCGACATCGGCGACTTCAAGGACGTGCCGGTGATCGAGATCTTCGTCAAGGTCGGCGACACGCGTGAAGGCCGAGGACCCGCTCGTCTCGCTCGAGTCCGACAAGGCGACGATGGACGTGCCCGCGCCGCTGTCGGGCGTCGTGCAGGCGATCAAGGTCAAGGTCGGGCGACAAGGTCAGCGAAGGCTCGGTGATCCTGTCGCTGGCCACGGCGACGCGACGGCGCCTGCCGCGGCCGCGGCGCTGGCCGCGCCGCGGTCGCACCGCAGCGGCCGCCGCCGGCGCCGCGTCGCCGCCGGCGGCGATCGACGAAGCCGCCTTCGCGCTGGCCTACGCCGGCCCGGCGGTGCGCAAGCTGGCGCGCGAGCTGCGGCGTCGACCTCGGCCAGGTCAAGGGCAGCGGCGACCACGGCCGCATCCTGCGCGAGGACGTGCGAGGCGTTCGCCAAGGGCGGCGCGCCGGCCGCGGCGCCGGCGGCGCAAGGCGGCCGCGCGCCGCCGGTGGCGGTGGCGGCGGCATCGACCTGCTGCCGTGGCCGCAAGGTCGACTTCGCCAAGTTCGGCCCGGTCGAGCGCAAGGAGATGTCGCGCATCAAGAAGATCTCGGCCGCCAACCTGCACCGCAACTGGGTCGTCATCCCGCACGTCACGACCCACGACGAGGCCGACATCACCGAGCTCGAGCAGTTCCGCGTGCAGATGAACAAGGAGCTCGAGAAGTCGGGCGTCAAGCTCAGCATGCTGCCGTTCATGATGAAGGCGGCGGTGGCGGCGCTGAAGAAGTTCCCCGAGTTCAACGCCAGCCTCGACGGCGACGCGCTGGTGCTGAAGAACTACTGGCACATCGGCTTCGCCGCCGACACGCCCGAACGGCCTGATGGTGCCGGTGATCCGCGACGTCGACAAGAAGACCGTGCCCGACATCGCCAAGGAGATGGGCGAGCTCGCGAAGCTGGCGCGCGACGGCAAGCTCAAGCCCGACCAGATGCAGGGCGGCACCTTCACGATCAGCTCGCTCGGCGGCATCGGCGGCATCTACTTCACGCCGATCATCAACGCGCCCGAGGTCTCGATCATGGGCGTGTGCAAGAGCTACTGGAAGCAGGTGTCCAGCGACGGCAAGCAGTACCAGTCGCGGCTGATCCTGCCGCTGTCGCTGTCGTGGGACCACCGCGTGATCGACGGCGCCGCCGCCGCGCGCTTCAACGTGCATTTCGCCAACGTGCTCGCCGATCTGCGGCGCGTGCTGTTCTGAAGGGACCGCGCCAATGGCCAATCTGGTGGAAGTCAAGGTCCCCGACATCGGCGACTTCAAGGACGTCGCGATCATCGAGCTGCTGGTCAAGCCCGGCGAGGTGATCGCCGTCGACACCGGCGCTGATCATGGTCGAGTCCGACAAGGCCTCGATGGAGATTCCGTCGAGCCACGCCGGCACGGTCAAGGACACTCAAGGTCAAGCTCGGCGACAAGGTCAGCGAGGGGTCGGTGATCCTGGTGGTCGAGGCCGCGGGCGCTGCGGCGCCGCGCCGGCCACTGCGCCGGCGCCTGCCGCCGGCTGCAGCGCCGTGCGCAGCGTGCCGCCGCGCTGGCACCGCACCGCCGCCGGCAGCTTCGCCGGCAAGGCCGATCTCGAGTGCGAGGTGCTCGTGCTCGGCGCCGGCCCGGGCGGCTATTCGGCGGCCTTCCGCAGCGCCGACATCGGCATGAAGACCGTGCTCGTCGAGCGCTATGCCACGCTCGGCGGCGTCGTGCCTGAACGTCGGCTGCATCCCGTCGAAGGCGCTGCTGCACACCGCCAGCGTGATGGACGAGGTCGAAGTCGCTCGGCCACCACGGCATCAAGTACGCGGCGCCCGAGATCGACATCGATGCCCTGCGCGGCTTCAAGGACGGCGTCGTCAAGAAGCTCACCGGCGGCCTGGCCGGCATGGCCAAGGCGCGCAAGGTCGAGGTCGTGACGGGCGTCGGCAGCTTCCTCGATCCGCACCACGTCGAGGTCGTCGGCTGCGGGCGGCGGCAAGAAGGTCGTCGAGGTTCGCCAAGGCCATCATCGCCGCCGGCTCGCAGGCGGTGAAGCTGCCCTTCATGCCTGACGACGAACGTGTCGTCGATTCGACCGGCGCGCTGCTGCTCAAGAGCATCCCGAAGCGCATGCTGGTGGTCGGCGGCGGCATCATCGGCCTCGAGATGGCCACCGTCTATTCGACGCTGGGCACGCGCATCGACGTGGTCGAGATGCTCGACGGCCTGATGCAGGGCGCCGACCGCGACCTGGTCAAGGTGTGGGAGAAGGTCAACGCCGCGCGCTTCGACAACGTGATGCTGCAAGACCAAGACCGTCGGCGCGAAGGCCACGAAGGCCGGCATCGAGGTCAGCTTCGAAGGCGAGAAGGCGCCCGACAGAGCCGCAGCTCTACGACCTGGTGCTGGTGGCGGTCGGGCCGCAGCCCGAACGGCAAGAAGATCGGCGCCGAGCAAGGCCGGCGTCGCCGTCACCGACCGCGGCTTCATCGACGTCGACAAGCAGATGCGCACCAACGTGCCGCACATCTTCGCGATCGGCGACATCGTCGGCCAGCCGATGCTGGCCCACAAGGCGGTGCACGAGGCGCATGTGGCGGCCGAGGCGGCGCATGGCGAGGCGGCGTTCTTCGACGCGCGCCAGATCCCGTCGGTGGCCTACACCGACCCCGAGGTGGCCTGGGCCGGCAAGACCGAGGAGCAGTGCAAGGCCGAAGGGCATCAAGGTCGGCAAGGCGGTGTTCCCCTGGGCGGCTTCGGGCCGCGCCATCGCCAACGGCCGCGACGAGGGCTTCACCAAGCTGCTGTTCGACGAGGCGACCCACCGCGTCGTCGGCGGCGGCATCGTCGGCACGCATGCCGGCGACCTGATCAGCGAGATCTCGCCTGGCGATCGAGATGGGCTGCGAGCCGGCCGACATCGGCAAGACGATCCACCCGCACCCGACGCTCGGCGAGTCGATCGGCATGGCGGCGGAGGTCTTCGAAGGCCATTGCACCGACCTGCCGCCGCAGAAGAAGAAGTAGGCGCGGCAGCGTGGCCTTGAACCTGCATTCGAGACCGTCGGCAGCGGACCGCCGCTGCTGGTGCTGCACGGCCTGTTCGGCTCGAGCAGCAACTGGCGCAGCGTGGCGCGCGCAGCTGGCCGGCACGCACACCGTGCACAGCGTGGACCTGCGCAACCACGGCGCATCGCCCTGGGCCGACTCGATGGACTACGCCGAGATGGCCGACGACGTGCTGCAGCTGATCGATCGGCTGAGCCTGAACGCGCCCGCGGTGCTGGGCCACAGCATGGGCGGCAAGACGGCGATGGCGCTGGCGCTGCGCCACCCGCAGCGGGTGAGCCGGCTGATCGTCGTCGACATCGCGCCGGTGTCGTACGCCGACACGCTGACGCCGTTCGCCGAGGCGATGCGCAGCGCCGACGTGCTGGCGGCCGGCCAGCCGCGCCGAGGTGCAGCGGCGCGCTGCAGCAGGCCGTGCCCGGATCCCGGCGTCGTGCCGTTCCTGATGCAGAACCTGGTGGCGCGCAACGACCACTTCGACTGGCGCATCAACCTGCTGGGCATCAGCGCGGCGATGCCCCAGCTGTGCGGCTTCCCGAGCGAGCTGCTGGGCGCGCGTTTCGACGGGCCGGTGACGGTGATCGCCGGCGACGAACTCCGACTACGTGGCGCAGCGCGACGGCGCGGACGTTCGAGCCCGATGTTCAGCCAGGTCGAGGTCGAGGTGATCGCAGACGCCGGGCACTGGGTGCATGCCGACCAGCCGGCGGCGTTTGTCGCACGTCAAGCGGGCGCTGCAAGGCAGACTCAGCCGACGCGCGCCGCGCACGCGCTCTGACGACCAAGACAAGACCACCGGAGACCGACCATGACCGACACGCTGCGCGAAGCCGCACTCGACTACCACCGCTACCCGACGCCGGGCAAGATCTCGGTCACGCCGACCAAGGCGATGGCCACGGCACGCGACCTGTCGCTGGCCTATTCGCCCGGCGTCGCCGACGCCTGCATGGCGATCGCCGACGACCCGCTCGAGGCCGGCAACCTCACGGCGCGCAGCAACCTGCGGCCGTCATCACCAACGGCACGGCGGTGCTCGGCCTGGGCGACATCGGCCCGCTGGCCAGCAAGCCGGTGATGGAAGGCAAGGGCTGCCTGTTCAAGAAGTTCGCCGGCATCGACGTCTTCGACATCGAGCTCGCCGAGAACGACCCCGATGCGCTGGATCGAGACCATCGCGCGCATGGAGCCGACCTTCGGCGGCATCAACCTCGAAGACATCAAGGCGCCCGGAGTGCTTCTACATCGAGACCGCAGCTGCGCGAGCGCATGAAGATCCCGGTCTTCCACGACGACCAGCACGGCACGGCGATCGTCGCCGCGGCGGCCATCCTCGAATGCCCTCAAGCACGTCGGCAAGAACATCGGCGAAGTCAAGCTGGTGGCCTCGGGCGCCGGCGCTGCGGCGCTGGCCTGCCTGGACCTGGCCGTGAGCCTGGGCCTGAAGCGCGAGAACATCTTCGTCAGCGACGCCAAGTGGCGTGGTCTACCTCGGCCGCACCGAGGGCATGGACCCGAACAAGTCGCGCTACGCGCGCGACACCAGCGCGCGCACGCTGGCCGACGTCGATCCCGAGCGCCGACATCTTCCTCGGCCTGTCGGCCGGCGGCGTGCTCAAGCCCGAGATGGTCAAGGCGATGGCGCGCGACCCGATCATCCTGGCGATGGCCAACCCGACGCCGGAGATCATGCCGGAGGAGGCGCTGGCGGTGCGGCCTGACGCGGTCATCGGCACCGGCCGCTCGGACTACCCGAACCAGGTCAACAACGTCCTGTGCTTCCCGTTCATCTTCCGCGGCGCGCTCGACACCGGCGCGACCACGATCAACGAGGCGATGAAGCTCGCTGCCGTGCGCGCCATCGCCGAGCTGGCGCATGCCGAGATCCCGGAGGTGGTGGCCCAGGCCTATGGCGCCAGCGGCCTGCGCTTCGGCCGCGACTACCTGATCCCGAAGCCCTTCGATCCGCGCCTGATCGAAGTGGTGGCGCCGGCCGTGGCGCAGGCCGCGATGGACAGCGGCGTCGCGACGCGCCCGATCGCCGACATGCCGGCCTACCGCCAGACGCTGTCGCAGTTCGTCTACCAGTCCGGCAGCAGCATGCAGCCGCTGTTCGCGGCGGCCAAGCGCGCGCCCAAGCGCGTGGTCTATGCCGAAGGCGAGGACGAGCGCGGTGCTGCGCGCGGCGCAGGTGGTGGTCGACGAAGGCCTGGCACGGCCGCTGCTGCTCGGGCGCCCCGAGGTCATCGCCCAGCGCATCGCCGAGTTCGGCCTGCGGCTCGCGCCCGGCAAGGACTGCGAGATCATCAACCTGCTCGACCCGGCGGTCTACGGCGACGCGGCCGACGACTACTTCCAGCTCAAGCGCCGCGACGGCGTGTCGCGCGCCGTCGCGCGGGTCGAGATGCGCAGCCGCTGCACGCTGCTCGGCGGCGATGCTGGTGCGCCAGGGCGCGCCGACGCGATGCTGTGCGGCACCTTCGGCAGCTACGGCGAGCATCTGCGCCACGTGCGCGACGTGATCGGCCTGCGCCCGGGCACGCAGACGCTGGCCGCGATGCAGATGCTGATGCTGCCCGGGCGCCAGCTCTTCATCTGCGACACCCATGTCAACCGCGACCCCAGCGCCGAGCAGGTGGCCGAGATCGCGCTGCTGGCCGCCGAGGAGGTGCGCCGCTTCGGCGTGACGCCGAGCGTGGCGCTTGCTGTCGCATTCGAGCTTCGGCGGCTCGGACGCGGCGTCGCGCGGTGAAGATGCGCGCAGGCGCTGGTCCTGATCAAGGCACGCGACCCGAAGCTCGCGGTCGAAGGCGAGATGCGCGGCGACGCGGCGCTTGTCCAAGACGATCCTGGACCGCGAGTTCCCTGACTCGGACCTCAGCGACCGAAGCCAACGTGCTCGTGATGCCGAACGTCGATGCCGCCAACATCTCGTACAACCTGCTGCGCATCGCCGCCGGCAACGGCATCACGGTGGGCGGCATCCTGCTCGGCGCGCGCGCGGCCGGTGCACATCCTCACGCCGTCGGCGACGGTGCGACGCATCGTCAACATGACGGCGCCTGGCCGTGGTCGATGCGCACTTCGCAGCGCGGCGGCCTCGCCATGTCGACTCGACTGAGGCGGTCGCGGGCGATCCGTCGGCGCACAGGCGCACAGCGCGGCAGCGCCAAGACCGCGCGCATTCCCGATCACGTGGTCGGCGGCCCGGCGCTTGCCCAAGCCGGACTGGATCCGCGTGCGCGTGTCGCAGAGCGAGAGCTTTCGCGCACGTCAAGCGCGCGCTGCGCGAAGGCGCAGCCTGCACACGGTCTGCGAAGAAGCGTCGTGCCCGAACATCGGCGAGTGCTTCGGCAAGCGGCACGGCCACCTTCATGGTGCTGGGCGACCTGTGCACGCGCCGCTGCCCGTTCTGCGATGTGGCCCACGGCCGGCCTGCAGCCGCCCGATCCGCTGGAGCCGCAGCACCTGGCCGACACCGTCGCTCGGCTCGGCCTGAAGTACGTCGTGATCACCAGCGTCGACCGCGACGACCTGCGCGACGGCGGCGCGGCGCACTTCGCGCGCCTGCATCCGCGCGGTGCGGCGAGCGCTCGCCGCGGACGCAGCATCGAGGTGCTGACGCCCGACTTCCGAGGCCGCGCCGACGATCGCGCTCGACATCCTGTGCTGCCGACGCCGCCCGACGTGATGAACCACAACCTCGAGACCGTGCCGCGCCTGTACCGCCAGGCGCGTCCCGGCGCCGACTATGACCATTCGCTGCAGCTGCTGCAGTCGTTCCAGCAGCGCCGCCCCGACGTGCCGACCAAGTCCGGCCTGATGCTGGGCCTCGGCGAGACCGACGACGAAGTCCTCGAGGTGATGCGCGACCTGCGCGCGGCACGGCGTCGACATGCTGACCGTCGGCCAGTACCTGCAGCCGCGGCCCGGCAACCTCGCGGTGCAGCGCTACGTGGCGCCGCAGCAGTTCGAGGCGATCGCGCGCGCAGGCACGGGCGATGGGATTTGCGCATGCGGCCTGCGGGCCGCTCGGTGCGCTCGAGCTACCACGCCGACCGGCAGGCCCACGCGGCCGGCGTCTGAACTCGACAATCGAATTTCGAGGAGACATCCATGGACAAGCGACCCGATCCCGCAGCCGCTCTACAAGTCGCTCTACTTCCAGGTCATCACCGCGATCGTCATCGGCGTGCTGCTCGGCCACTTCTACCCGCAGACCGGCGAGGCGATGAAGCCGCTCGGCGACGGCTTCATCAAGCTGATCAAGATGATCATCGCGCCGATCATCTTCTGCACCGTCGTGGTCGGCATCGCCGGCATGGAGGACATGAAGAAGGTCGGCAAGACCGGCGGCCTGGCGCTGCTGTACTTCGAGATCGTCAGCAGCGATCGCGCTGGTCGTCGGGCCTGGTGATCATCAACATCGTGCAGCCCGGCGCCGGCATGAACGTCGACGCCAGCATCGCTCGACACCAAGAGCATCGCGGCCTACACCGGGCCCGGCAAGATGCAGGGCACCACCGACTTCCTGCTCGAACGTGATCCCGAGCACCGTGGTCGACGCGTTCGCCAAGGGCGAGATCCTGCAGGTGCTGCTGTTCTCGGTGATGTTCGGCTTCGCGCTGCACCGCTTCGGCGGCCGCGGCACGCTGGTGTTCGACTTGATCGAGAAGACCTCGCACGTGCTGTTCGCGATCGTCGGCTATCATCATGAAGGTGGCGCCGATCGGCGCGTTCGGCGCGATGGCCTTCACGATCGGCAAGTACGGCGTCGGCTCGCTGCGTCTCGCTCGGCAAGCTGATGGGCACGTTCTACGCGACCTGCCTGTTCTTCATCTTCGTCGTGCTCGGCGTGCATCGCGCGCTTCCACGGCTTCTCGATCTGGAAGTTCATCAAGTACATCAAGGAAGAGCTGCTGATCGTGCTCGGCACCTCGTCGAGCGAGTCGGTGCTGCCGCGCATGATGGCCAAGATGGAGAACCTCGGCGCGCAAGAAGTCGGTCGTCGGCCTGGTGATCCCGACCGGCTACTCGTTCAACCTCGACGGCACCTCGATCTACCTGACGATGGCCGCGGTGTTCATCGCGCAGGCGACCAACACGCCGATGACGCTGACGCAGCAGCTCACGCTGCTCGCTGGTGCTGCTGCTGACGTCCAAGGGCGCGGCCGGCGTCACCGGCAGCGGCTTCATCGTGCTGGCGGCCACGCTTGTCGGCGGTCGGGCCACGTGCCGGTGGCCGGGCTGGCGCTGATCCTCGGCATCGACCGCTTCATGTCGGAGGCGCGCGCGCTGACCAACCTGATCGGCAACGGCGTCGCGACGGTCGTCGTCGCCAAGTGGACCGGCGACCTCGACACCGAGCGCATGCAGCGCGCACCTCGACAACGAGACCGCCGAGTCGAGGCCGACGAGCCGGAGAAGGTGCTCGACGCCGGCCGAGCGCACATGCCGCGCCGGAGCGCGCGCTGATCCGCGGCACGCTGATCCGCGCCGATCGGCCTGGCGACCATGAACACGCTAGCAACGATCGCAACGCACCGGATCGTCATCGTCGGCGGCGGCGCCGGCGGCCTCGAGCTGGCGACGCGCCTGGGCGACACGCTGGGCAAGCGCGGCCACGCCGAGGTCACGCTGATCGACAAGAACCGCACCCACGTCTGGAAGCCCAAGCTGCACGAGATCGCGTCCGGCAGCATGGACCTGAGCGCGCACGAGGTGGACTACCTGGCGCAGGCGCACTGGCACCACTTCCGCTTCCGGGTCGGCGAGATGACGGCGCTCGACCGCGAGCGCCGCGAGGTGCGCGTCGCGCCGCATCGTCGATGACGAAGGCCAGGAGGTCACGCCCGACCGCGTCGTTCGCGCTACGACACGCTGGTGCTCGCGATCGGCAGCCTGAGCAACGACTTCGGCACGCCGGGCGTGCGCGAGCACGCGCTGAAGCTCGAGTCGAAGGCCGACGCGCAGCGCTTCCATGCGCGCATGGTCAACGCCTGCATCCGCGCCCATGCGCAGACCACGCCGCTGCGGCCCGAGCAGCTGCACGTGGCGATCATCGGCGCCGGCGCGCACCGGCGTCGAGCTCGCGGCCGAGCTGCACCGCACGACCCGCGAGGTGGTGGCCTACGGACTCGACCGGGTCGATGCCGACAAGGACATCCAGGTCAACCGTGATCGAGGCTGCCGACCGCGGTGCTGCCGGCGCTGCCGCCGCGCCTGTCGCAGGCGACCGTGGAGCTGCTGCGCAAGCTCGGCGTCGTGGTGCACACCACCGCCAAGGTGGCCGAGGTGCTGCCCGACGGCGTGCGGCTGGCCGACGGCCGCATCCTGCCCGCCGAGCTGGTGGTCTGGGCGGCCGGCGTCAAGGCGGCCGGACTTCCTGAAGGACATCGCGGGCCTGGAGACCAACCGCATCAACCAGCTCGTGGTGCGGCCGACGCTGCAGACCGACGCGCGACGACGACATCTTCGCCATCGGCGACTGCGCCGCCTGCGCCTGGCCCGAGGCCAACGGCGGCAAGGGCGGCTTCAGTGCCGCCGCGCGCGCAGGCCGCGCACCAGCAGGCCTCGCATGTGGCGGCGCAGATCAAGCGCCGCCTGGCCGGCCAAGCCGCTGAAGGCCTACCGCTACCGCGACTTCGGCTCGCTGGTCTCGCTCGGCGAGTTCAGCACCGTCGGCAACATGATGGGCGGCCTGATCGGCGGCAGCCTGATGATCGAAGGGCCGTTCGCGCGCCTGATGTACGTGTCGCTCTACAAGATGCACGAGCTGGCGCTGCACGGGTTCTCCAAGGTGGCGCTCGACACGCTGGCCGCGCCTGATCACGCGGCGCACCGAGCCTCACGTCAAGCTGCATTGAACGGCCGTCGACCATGAATACGCCTTGCCGAAGTCGACCCCAGCACGTGGCTGGACGCTGATGCGCCTCGCGCGATCTGGCCCGGCGGGCAACCGCTCGCAGGCGTGGCAGCAGGCCTCGCGCAGATGACGCGTTCTGGCCGACGCTGAACCCGGCAGCCGATGGCGACCGCCGCTTGCTGCCGACGCCTGGCGTCGGACCGCGTTCGCCGCACTGACGCAGGGCTACCAGCAATTCGCCAACGCGGACGTCCTGGCCGCTGCGCCGCTGGACGAACGCAGCAAGGCGCACTGGGAGCCGCGCTGCGCCAGGTGGTGGATGCGATGAGCCCGGCCAACTGCCTGGCCACCAACCCTGAAGCGATGCAGACTGCGCTGGAGAGCGGCGGCGCGAGCCTGGTCGAAGGCGCGCGGCTGTTCCTGGCCGACCTCGCCAAGGGCCGCATCTCGATGTCCGACGACCAGGCGTTCGAGGTCGGCCGCAACCTCGCGCACCACGCCCGGCAGCATCGGTGTTCGAGAACGAGCTGATGCAGCTCGATCCAGTACACGCCGGCACGGCGAAGGTGCAGCAAGCGCCCGCTGGTCATCGTGCCGCCGTGCATCAACAAGTTCTACATCCTCGATCTGCAGCCCGACAACTCGCTGGTGGCCTACGCCGTCGCCGCAGGGCCACACGGTGTTCCTGGTCTCGTGGCGCAACGTCGGCGCCGCGCAAGGCGCAGCCTCGACCTGGGACGACTACGTCGAGCAACGGCGTGCTGCAGGCGCTCGTCGGTGGCGCGCGAGATCCGCCGCGTCGGACCAGGTCAACACGCTCGGCTTCTGCGTCGGCGGCACCTTGCTGGCCAGCGCGCTGGCGGTGGCCGCGGCGCGCGGCGAGGCAGCCGCGCCGTCGAGCGTCACGCTGCTGACGACGATGCTCGACTTCTCCGACACCGGCGAGCTCGGCCTGATGGTCGACGAGGCGATGGTCGCCGCTGCGCGAAGCCAGCATCGGCGGCGGCGGCCTGCTGCAGCGGGCGCGAACTGGCGCAGGTGTTCGCCGCGCTGCGCGCCAACGACCTGATCTGGCCCTATGTCGGTCAACGGCTACCTCAAGGGCGCAGGCGCCGCGGCGTTCGATCTGCTGTTCTGGAACGGCGACGACACCAACCTGCCGGGCCCGATGTACTGCTGGTACCTGCGCCAGACCTACCTCGGAGAACCGCCTGCGCGAGCCCGGCGGCACGGTGCAGTGCGGCGTGCCGGTGGACCTGTCGCGCATCGACGTGCCCGGCATTCGTCTATGCCTCGCGCGAGGACCACATCGTGCCGTGGCGAGACCGCCTATGCGAGCACAGCGCTGCTGGGCGGCGACGACCGCTTCGTGCTCGGTGCCAGCGGCCACATTGCCGGCGTGATCAACCCGCCCGCCAAGCGCAAGCGTCACCACTGGACCGGCCGATGCTGCAGCCCGATGCCGAGGCGTGGCTCGAGGCGGCGCAACAGCGTCGACGGCAGCTGGTGGCCGGCCTGGAGCGACTGGCTGCGCGGCCACGCCGGGCGCAGCTGGCTGCCGCGCCGCGTCAGCGCCGGCAACGCCGAATTCACCGTCATCGAAGCCGGCCCCCGGCGCGCTACGTCAAGGCACGGCCGCGAGAGCCGAGCCGCCGCTTCCCAGCTTTCAACCCTTCAGGGAGACTCGCATGACCGACATCGTGATCGTGGCCGCGCAACGCACGGCGGTAGGCAAATTTGGCGGCACGCTCGCCAAGACCGCCGCGCCCGACCTCGGCGCCCACGTGGTCAAGGGGCCTGCTCGCCAAGGCCGGCGTCCCGGCGGATGCCGTATCCGAGGTCATCCTGGGCCAGGTGCTGGCCGCCGGCTCCGGCCAGAACCCGGCGCGCCAGACGCGTCATCAAGGCGCGGCCTGCCGCAGGCGGTGCCGGCGCATGACGATCAACGAGGTCTGCGGCTCGGGCCTGAAGGCCGTGATGCTGGCGGCGCAGGCGATCCGCGACGGCGACGCCGAGATCGTCGTCGCCGGCGGCCAGGAGAGCATGAGCGCCGGCGCCGCACGTGCTGCTCGGGCTCGCGCGACGGCCAGCGCATGGGCGACTGGAAGCTGGTCGACTCGATGATCACCGACGGCCTGTGGGACGTCTACAACCAGTACCACATGGGCATCACGGCCGAGAACGTCGCCAAGAAGTACGGCATCAGCCGCGAGATAGCAGGACGCGCTGGCGCTGGCCTCGCAGCAGAAGGCCGCGGCGGCGCAGGAGGCCGGCCGCTTCAAGGACGAGATCGTGCCCTTCAGCATCGCGCAGAAGAAGGGCGACCCGATCGTCTTTGCGGCCGACGAGTTCATCAACCAGCAAGACCAGCGCCGAAGCGCTGGCCGGCCTGCGCCCGGCCTTCGACAAGGCCGGCAGCGGTGACGGCGGGCAACGCCTCGGGCCTGAACGACGGCGCGGCCGGCGTGCTGGTGATGATGCGGCGCAAGGCGCGCTGCGCGCTGGGCCTGCACGCCGCTGGCGCGCATCGCGCAGCTATGCCAGCGCGCGGCGCTCGACCCGTCGATCATGGGCATGGGCCCGGTGCCGGCCGTCGCAGCAAGGCGCTGCAGCGCGCCGGCTGGAAGGCCGCAGGACCTCGACCTGCTCGGAAATCAACGAGGCCTTCGCGGCGCAGGCCTGCGCGGTCAACCAGGAGATGGGCTGGGACACGAGCAAGATCAACGTCAACGGCGGCGCTATCGCCGATCGGCCACCCGATCGGCGCGTCGGGCTGCCGCATTCTGGTGACGCTGCTGCACGAGATGCGCGCGCAGCGGCGCCAACAAGGGCATCGCGTCGCTGTGCATCGGCGGCGGCATGGGCGTGGCGCTGTGCGGTCGAACGCGCCTGACCCCGAGCTCTTCATCAACACGAGGAGCAAGTGCAATGACGACAAGCAACGCGTGGTCCTGGTTACCGGCGGCATGGGCGGCCTGGGCGAGACGATCTCGACCAAGATGGTCGACGCCGGCTACAAGGTGGTCGGTGACCTATTCGCCGGGCAACACGACGCATGCCGAATGGGTGGCAGGCATGAAGGCGCAACGGCTACGACATCCTGGCGGTGCCCTGCGACGTGGCCGACTTCGACTCCTGCGCCAAGGCCGTGGCCGAAGTGCAGAGCAAGGTCGGTGCCGGTCGACGTGCTGGTCAACAACGCCGGCATCACGCGCGACATGACCTTCAAGAAGATGGACAAGGTCAACTGGGACGCGGTGCTGCGCACCAACCTCGACAGCCTGTTCAACATGACCAAGCAGGTCGCCGACGGCATGGTCGAGCGCGGCTGGGGCCGCATCATCAACGTCTCGTCGGTCAACGGCTCCAAGGGCGCGTTCGGCCAGACCAACTACTCGGCCGCCAAGGCCGGCGTGCACGGCTTCACGCAAGGCGCTGGCGCTCGAGGTGGCGAAGAAGGGCGTCACCGTCAACACGATCTCGCCCGGCTACATCGGCACCAAGATGGTCACGGCGATCCCGAAGGAGGTGCTCGACAGCAAGATCCTGCCGCAGATCCCGGTCGGCCGCCTCGGGCAAGCCCGAAGAAGTGGCGGGCCTGATCATCTACCTCGCCTCCGAGGAAGCCGCCTTCGTGACCGGCGCCAACATCGCCATCAACGGCGGCCAGCACATGCAATGAAGGGACGACCGATGATCAAACAGCGGCATCGATCAGGACGCCCTGATCAGCAAGTTCTCGCGAAGCCACGCGCCAAGCAGGGCGAGGCGCATGCGCAAGGCCGTCACCGAGGCCGACCTCTGAAGGCCTTGCAGGGCCGCGAGCTGACGCTCGGCGAACATCAGGCAGGTGCTGAACACGGTGGCCAAGGCGGCCTCGACCGGCGCCGCGAGCAGCCCGCTGGCCGCGGCCGACGTCGAAGGCGCTGCTGGCCAAGCGCCGTCGCCGGGCATGGACGCGGCGCTGGAGCAGGCGGTGCAGGCCAACCGCAGCGCGCTGCAGCAGATGGTCGACCAGGGTGCAGAGCCTGCGCGAGACGCAGGTCAAGAAGGCGCTCGGCCGACATCGAGAAGATGGAAGACGCGCTCGTTCGCCGCGCTGCGCAAGGCGGCCGACGGTCTGGCGGCATGCGCTCGAAGGGCCCTGGGCGGCGGTGCTGAAGGCGATGACAGGGCGCAAGGCGACCGGACACCGGCGCGCAGGCCAGCGCGACGATCGAGCAGCTGATGGACGACGCGCAGAAGAACCTGCGCGACGGCCGCGCGCTCGGCCTGCGCGCGTCGCAGGCGATGCTCGACGGCTATGCGACGCTCGTCAGCGGCGTGCTGATCGGCATGTCCGACGCGCTGCGAGGCGACGCAGCGGCGTGCCGCGCCGGCGGCCGCCGCGGCACGACGCGGAGCGAAGAGCAGGCCTGATGGACGCGCTGCTCCTCGCCCGCATGCAGTTCGCGGCCAACATCACCTTCCACATCCTGTTCCCGACGATCAGCATCGGCATGGGCTGGCTGCTGCTGTTCTTTCGCGCTGCGCTGGCTGAAGACACGCGCGACGGCGCCGACCGGCCGTCGCGGCGCAGGGCTGGCTCGACGCCTACCGCTTCTGGACCAAGGTGTTCGCGCTGAGCTTCGCGCTCGGCGTGGTCAGCGGCATCACGATGAGCTTCCAGTTCGGCACCAACTGGCCGGGCTTCATGGAGCAGCGTCGGCAACATCGCCGGGCCGCTGCTCGGCTACGAGGTGCTGACCGCGTTCTTCCTCGAAGCCGGCTTCCTCGGCGTGATGCTGTTCGGCCACGGCAAGGTCAGCGAGCGGGTGCACCTGATGGCGACCTTCTTCGTCGCCTTCGGCACCACGCTGTCGCGCGTTCTGGATCCTGGCGCTGAACTCGTGGATGCAGACGCCCGCCGGCCACGAGATCGTCGACGGCGTCTACCACGTGAAGAGCTGGGTCGAGCGTGATCTTCAACCCGTCGTTCCCGTACCGCTTCACGCACATGCTGCTGGCCTCGGCGCTGACCTGCGCGTTCCTGCTGGTCGGGCTTGTCGGCGCTGGCAGCTGCTGCGCGGCGTCGGCGCAGCGCTCGGCGCCGCGCGTGCTGCGCGTCGGGCTGACGCTGGCGGCGCTGCTGATCCCGGTGCAGATCTTCGTCGGCGACATGCACGGCCTGAACACGCTGCGAACACCAGCCGGCCAAGATCGCCGCGATGGAAGGCGTCTGGGAGACCGAGCGCGGCGCGCCGCTGCTGCTGTTCGCCATTCCCGACGCCGACGACGCGCAAGCAACCACTTCGAGATCGAGATGCCGAAGCTGGCCAGCCTGATCCTCACGCACGAGCTCGACGGCGAGATCAAGGGCCTGAACGACTTCCGCGACGCGCACCCGCCGCCGCTGCCGCTGTTCTTCGCCTTCCGCATCATGGTCGGCATGGGCATGCTGATGCTGGCGACGAGCTGGCTCGGCTGGTGGCTGTACCGGCGCGCGCAGTGGCGAGCCGAGCGGCCTGCCGCGCGCGCTGCTGTGGGTCTTCGCCGGCATGACCTTCTCGGGCTGGGTCGCCACGGTGGCCGGCTGGTACGTCACCGAGATCGGCCGCCAGCCCTTCATCGTCTACGGCCTGATGCGCACCGCCGACGTCGGTCTCCAAGGTGCCGCCGGCGATGATCGGCGCTGACGCTGGCGCTCTACGTCACGCTGCTACCTCGCGCTCGATCGTCGCCTACGTCAGCGGTGCTGAAGTACATGGCCGAGAAGCCCGAGGAGGTGCTGGCAGATCGAAGCCGTCGAGCGGCCGCGACCCGCGCCGGCGCGATCACCTCGCCGCGTCTGCGACCAGGGAGCGCCGCATGAACTGTGATGACGCTTCGACGCCGCGCTGCCCGTCATCTTCATGGCGCTGATGGGCGTGTCGATGCTGGTCTACGTCGTCAGCGACGGCTACGACCTCGGCGTCGGGCATGCTGATGCACCGCGCCACCGATGCCGAGAAGGACGTGATGGTCGCGTCGATCGGCCCGTTCTGGGACGCCAACGAAACCTGGCTCGTGCTCGGCGTCGGCATCCTGCTGATCGCGTTCCCGCAGCGCGCACGGCCTGGTGCTCGGCGAGCTCTACCTGCCGGTCGCGCTGATGCTGATCGGGCTGACGCTGCGCGGCGTCGCGTTCGACTTCCGCGTCGAAGGCCAAGGACAGCGCACAAGCACGACCTGGGACCGCCTGTTCTTCGCCGGCTCGACGCTCGGCGTCGGTGTCGCAGGGCTGGATGCTCGGGCGCTACGTCAGCGGCTTCGGCAGCGGCTGGAACTACCCGCTGTTCGCCGCCGCGATCGCGCGTCGCGCTGCCGATGGCCTATGTGCTGATGGGCGCGACCTGGCTGATCATGAAGACCGAGGGCGAGCTGCAGCAGCGCGCGGTGCAGTGGGCGCGCATCGCGTGGGCGCCGATGGTCGGCGGCCTGGTGCTGATCTCGATGGCCACGCCCTGGGTCAGCGCGACGGTGCGCGAGCGCTGGTTCTGCGCTGCCCGAGATCATCGCGCTGATGGCCATCCCGCTGATGACCGGCGTCGAGCCTGCTTGCGGTGCGCGGCGCTGCTCGAACACGCGCCAGGTGCTGGGCGCCGCTGTGCTGGCTGCCGTTCGTGCTGCTGATCGTGCGTGTTCGTGCTCGGCTTCCTCGGCCTGGCCTACAGCATCTACCCCTACGTGGTGATCGACCAGCTGACGATCTGGCAGGCCGCCAGCAGCCCGGCGGCGCTGAAGGTGATCCTGATCGGCGTGTGCATCTCGGTGCCGGCGATCGCCGGCTACACGGTGTTCTCGTACCGCGTGTTCCGCGGCAAGACCGGCGAGCTGAAGTACGCCTGACGAACCCGGAGTCGCGTGAGCCGGGATGCGGTATCCGCTGTGGCTGCCACGCATGCAGGGCCTCAGGCCTGTATGATACTGGCCCATGACGTCATCCGCTGCCGGCACTTCCGCCTCGATCCGACGACTCCGTCGGCGTGCGCGCTGGCGCGGCCGTGCCGCGCTGGTGCGGCGCGCTGGCGCTGGTCGCTGCTGGCCGCCTGCGCCGGCCACGCGAGGCGCGCTGCAGGCCGGCCTGTGCGCGGCCTGCGCGAAGCGGCAGAGCACCGGCTCGACATGCTGGCCACCGGCCTCGACGCCGATCTGGCGCGCTTCGACTACCTGCCCGCGCTGCTGGAGATGACGCCGGTGGTGCCGGCGCTGCTCGACGCCCCGGCCGACCCGCAGCTGCGCGACGCGGTCAACCGCTACCTGGACGGCGTCAATGCCACGGCCGGCGCCGAGATGCTGTATGTGCTCGACCGCCAGCGGCACGTCGGTGGCCGCATCCGACTGGGACCGGCCCGGCACCACGATCGGCCAGGACCTGTCGTTCCGGCCCTACGTCAGCGACGCGCATGGCAGCAGGGCGCGGCCGCTTCTACGGCGTCGGCATCACCAGCGGCAAGCCCGGCTACTACCTGTCGTATGCGCTGCGTCGCGGCCGCGCGGTGCGCGGCGTCGTGGCCGTGCAAGGTCAACCTCGAGGAAGCCGAGCGCGCATGGCGCAAGCTGCCCGGCGACGTGCTGCTGATCGACGAGCGCGGCGTCGTCATCCTGTCGACGCGCGACGACTGGAAGTACCGGCCCGTTCGCTGCCGCTCGGACGCGCCGCAGCGCGCCGAGGTGCTGCGCACCGCGCCCCTACGGCGAGCGCCGGCCTGGAGCCGCTGCGCTGGGCCCGAGCGCAGCCGCTGGCGCGGCGACGTGCAGCTCGTGCGCCTCGACGGGCGGCGACCAGCTCGCGTCGACGCGGCAGCTGCGCGGCGCGCCGTGGCGGCTGGTGGCGCTCGACGACCTGGCGCCGCTGCACGTGCGGCGGCGCGCTACGCCGCGCCGTCACGCGCGAGCCTGGCGATGGCGGTGCTGCTGCTGGTCGCCGTGACGCTGTGGCAGCGCCGTCGCGCGGTGCGGCACAAGCTCGCCAAGCCAGGCGGCGCTGCAAGCCGCGCACGACAGCCTCGAGTCCACCGTCGTCGCGCGCACCGCCGCAGCTGCGCGCCGCGCAGGACGACCTGGTGCATGCCGGCAAGATGGCGCGCGCTGGGCCAGATGTCGGCCGGCATGGTGCACGAGCTGAACCAGCCGCTGACGGCGCTGCGCACGCTTGTCCGACAGCGCCGGCATCCTGCTCGAGCACGAGCGCGCTCGACGACGTGCGCGGCAACCTGCAGCGCATCACGCGGCATGGTCGACCGGCTGGCGCGCCTGACCTCGCGGCTGAAGACCTTCGCTCACAAGCAGCGACACTGCCGCTCGCAGCCGGTGCCGCTGGCGCGCAGCATCGCCGACGCGCAGGCCCTGCTCGGCGCCGAGCTGAAGGACGCACGGCATCGCACGTCGAGGTCGACGTGCGGCCGCGCCGACCTGAGCGGTGCATGGCCGACGAGGCGGCGCATCGGCAGCGTGCTCGATCAACCTGATGCGCAACGCCATCGACGCGATGCAGGAGTCGCCGCGCCGCGTGCTGCGCGTGACAGGCGCGAGCCGCAGACGGCCGGGTCGTGCTGCGAGGTGACGCGACACCGGTCCCGGCATCCGCGCCGACATCCTGCGCGCGCCTGTTCGAGCCTTTCGTCACCAGCAAGCCGGCCGGCGCGGGCCTCGGCCTGGGACTCGTGATTTCGGCGCAGCTCGGTGCGTGCCATCGGCGGCACGCTTGCGAGGCCGCCAACCGCGACGAGGGCGGCGCCTCGCTTCACCGTCGACCTGCCGATCCGCGACCCTCCACAGGAGCTGTCCAACAGTGAGCTGAAGCTCCTGCCGATTCGGGTGCTGCTGGTCGAAGACGACGACGACGTGCGCGTCGAGCACGGCCCAGGCGCTGGCCTGGCCGGCTTTCGAGTGTCGACGCGTTTCGCGAGCGTCGAACGCGCGCGCGCGCACGATCAGCCTTCGGCGTGCCGGCGATCGTGGTCTGCGACGTTCGCCTGCCGGGCCTGAGCGGCACCGACTGGCTGCCCGAGATCCGCAGCGATCGATGCCGGAGCTGCCGGTGGTCCTGGTGACCGGCCATGGCCACATCGCGATGGCCGTGCAGGCCATGCGCGAAGGCGCCTACGACTTCATCGAGAAGCCGTTCACGTCCGAGCGGCTGGCGGCCATCGTGCGCCACGCGGTCGAGCGCCGCGCAGCTGGCGCTGCAGGTGCGCGCGCTGCGCGACGCGCTGGAGAACTGGCACGGCATCCAGGCGGTGCTGATCGGCCGCTCGGCGCAGATGCAGCAGGTGCGCCGCACCGTGATGACGCTGGCCGAAACATCGGCCGACGTGCTGATCTACGGCGAGACCGGCACCGGCAAGGAGCTCGTCGCGCGCTGCCTGCACGACCACAGCGAGCGCCGGCGGCAGCACTTCGTGCCGCTCAATTGCGGTGGCGCTGCCCGAGGCGCTGGCCGAGAGCGAGCTGTTCGGACACGAAGCCGGGGCGTTCACCGAGCGCCAACCGCGTGCGGGTCGGCAAGTTCGAGCATCGCGCACGGCGGCACCCTGTTCCTCGACGAGATCGAGAGCATGCCGCTGGCGGTGCAGGTCAAGCTGCTGCGCGCGCTGCAGGAGCGAAGCATCGAGCGCATCGGCTCGAACAAGGCCATCTCCGTTCGACTGCCGTGTCGTCGCCGCCAGCAAGGACGACCTCAAAGTCGCTGAGCGACGAGCACAAGTTCAGGGCCGACCTGTACTACCGGATCGGCGTGGCCATCATCGAGCTGCCGCCGCTGCGCGAGCGGCGCGAGGACATCCCGCTGTTGTTCGAGCACTTCACGCTGATGGCGGCCGAGCCGCTACGAGCGCGCGGCGCCGCTGCTGAGCCATGCGCCCAGCTGGCCGACCTGATGGGCTATGCCTGGCCCGGCAACGTGCGCGAGCTGCGCAACGTGGCCGACCGGCTTCGTGCTGGGTCTGCTCGGCGACCGCCTGACGCAGGCTGCGCGGCCCGATCGACCGTCGCCGGGCTGCCGCACGGGCTGCCGCAGCAGGTGGAGCAGTTCGAGCGCGCCGTGATCATCGAGGAGCTGCAGACGACACAAGGGCGATCAGCCGGCAACCGCCGCGGCGCTCGGCGTTGCGCAGGCAGACGCTGCATGACAAGCTGCGCAAGTTCGGCATCGCGGCAGACGAGTTCGCGAGGGTCCGCAGCCGGGCCTTCAGCCGCACCAGCAGCCTACTCATCCGCGCGAAGGTCTTGCCGTAAGGCGGCTTGAAGAGGTGGCTTATCGCCGTTGAATGCCGCTGGTGAAACACCGGCTTCACCTTGAGAACGTCCGAAACCGTACTCGCCGTGATAGACCCCATGCCGCTCGCGCCGACGCCGCCGAACGGCAGGTTGTCCTGCGCGACGTGCCAGCAGACGTCGTTGACGGTCACGCCGCCCGAGATCGTGCTCGCGCAGCACCGTCGTCGATGCGCGCGCGTTGCTCGCCGAACCAGTAGAGCGCGAGCGGGCGCGGGTGGCGGTTGACGTATGCGATGCGCGTCGTCGAGGCGAGTCGTAGGCGACGATCGGCAGGATCGGCCCGAAGATCTCTTCCTGCATCACGCGCCATCGTCATCGTCGACGCCGAGTCGAGCGTCGGCGTGAGCGTGCGCGTGCGCCGTCGGCAGCGGCTCGTCTGCCGTGAGCGCGATCGCGCCGCGCGCCGCGCGCTGCGCGCATCCTCGATCAAGCCTGCTGCAGGCCGCTCGTAGTGGCGCGCGCTGACGATCGACTGTAGTCCGAGTTGCCGCGAGCGTCGGGATACACTCGTCGCGACGCGCCATCGTAGGCACGTGTCGACGAAGCGCATCGCCTGCTGCCTGCGAGCACCAGCACGTAGTCGGGCGCGATGCAGGTCTGGCCGGCGTTGAGCAACTTGCCGCAAGGCGATGCGCGGCGCGCCGCGAGCGTCGAGCGGAGCTGCGTCGACGATGGCGGGCGACTTGCCGCCCAGCTCCAGCGTGACCGGCGTCAGGTTGCTCGGCGGCGGCGCGCGTCACCTGCCGGCCCACCGGCGGTCGAGCCGGTGAACAGCAGGTGGTCGAACGGCAGCTGCGAGAACGCCGCGCCGACGTCGGCGTCGCCGGTGACCACGGCGAGCTCGTCGGGCGGAAATGCTCGGCGACGATGCGCCGCAGCAGCTCGGCGAACGCGCGGCGTCAACTCGGACGGCTTCAGCATCACGCGGTTGCCCGCGGCGAGCGCGCGGCCGCCGGACGCACGCGAGCTGCAGCGGATAGTTCCACGGCGCGATGATGCCGACCGCGACACGCCCAGGGGCTGCGGCATGATCACGCGGCTCGATGCGGGCTTGAACCACAGGCCGGTCGAACGGCGCTGCGTGCGCATCCACTTCTGCCGTGCCGCAGGGCGTGCGCGATGCCCTCGATGGTGGGAACACTCGGCGAGTTCGGCCCCGGAAGGGCCGGTTGAAGAAGCGTCGGCGCTGATGGCTGCGGGCGATCTCCTTGCGGTTGTTCTTCACCAATGCGCGCAGGCGCTCGAGCCGGTCGGCGCGTTCACGCCATGGCGGTGTCTGCGCGCGGAGTGCTCGCGGTGCGCATCGTGTCGAAGGTTTGTCTCATGTCGTGTGTCATGCCGCCTCGTCGATGGGCCGCGGCCCGTTGGTTCAGCCGCCCGCCGCGAGCGGCGGTTTCGGCCGGCAGCGCGCGCTTGTGCGCGCTCTGCGGTGCGTCGAGAGAATGATGGCGCGCGCCGCGGCCGACACCGGCTTGCCTTCGAGGAAAATTCACCGCGTCGATCTGTTCGTAGCTCACGCCGAAGGCGTTCGTCGTGGCCGGTCGGCACCAGCGATTCGAGGTCGGCGGTGGGGGCAACTGTAGACCAAAGTTCGTCGGGCGTCGAGCAGCTGCGCGACGGTGCGCACGCGGCGCTTGTTGAGGCCGGTGAGCGGCGTGATGTCGGGTCGCGCCGTCGCCGAACTGGTGGAAGAAGGCCCATCAGCGCTTCGGCCGCGTGGTCGGTGCCGATGACGATGCCGTCGCGCCGGCCACTGCGAACTGCGCCACCATGCGCTGGCGGGCCTTGATGTTGCCGAGCACGAAGTTCGTGCGCCGCGTCGCGGAGTATGTGGTCGCCGGCCTTCAGCGCGGCGAGCATGCCGTCGGCGGCGGGGCGGATGTCGACGGTGATCGTGCGGTCGGGCTTCATCACGGTCAGCGAGCGTTGCGCCTCGGCTTCGTCTTTTTCTGCACGCTGTAGGGCAGGCGCATCGGGCGCAGACATGGCGTGGCGTCGTAGTTTTGCGCACGCAGCCGCTTCGACCGCGCGCTGCGCGAGGCAGCCGGCGGTCAGCGAATCGACGCCGCCGCTGATGCCGAGCACCAGCGTCTTGAGGCCGGTGCTGCGCAGGTAGCTGGCGAGAAAGTCGGTGCGCCGCTCGAGGTTCCACGGTGGCATCGAAGGATGGGCGCGACGTGCAGCGCCGCGATGATCTCGCGCTGCGTGGCATCGACGGGGGATCAGGTCTCGGCACTCGCGATTCTTGCCTGTGTGTTGTGAATGATGGTGAAGAAGATCGAGAAGCATCGACGAGGCTCAGGCCGATGCTCAGGACCGTTGCGCTTGCGGGTATGTAGTCGACCAGCGTGTCGCCATAGCCATGGAACAGCTGCGTGTGGAAGCGCAGGTTGCTCTGGCAGAGTCGCCGATGGCTGTCAGCCATTCGAGCTTCACCTCGAGCCAGGCGGCCGCTGTCGCGCAGGTTGTTGCGCACCGTGATGCCGAGCGTGAGTTGTCGCGGATTCAGGTTCCAGCGGCCAGTGAGCTCGGCGCGGCCGATGTAGCTCGGCGATGTCGGGGTTGTCGTCCGTGGCCGCGCTTTCCGAGGATCCGCTTCCAGACGCGTCCGGTGATGCAGGAACTGGTCGCCGAGCTCGGCACCGCCCATCAGGTAGACGCGGTTCCAGCTGCGCGACATGCGGCAGGGTCTGGCCGTTCGACTGGTGCACCAGGCCCCAGGCCGGCGTAGCGCCAGCGCCAGCCGCCGGGCAGGCTGAAGTCGGTCGGGCGGATAGCCATCAGCCTCGGGTTCGTGGTCCGGTGCGTGCGGAAGCGGCCGCGAGAGTCTCGCTCGTTGAACAGCTGCCAGGTCGATGCCTGCGAGTAGGCGAACCAGAGGCGCGTCTTTTTGCCAGCGGGTCGTCCTGAGTGAGCAGGCCCTGCGCGAGCTTGGTTCGCACCGACAGGCCGATGCGCATGTCGCTGGCGCTGGTCAGGCGGCCGGATCGACGCCGGTGTGGCTGGGCCGCGGGCGATGTCGGGCGTTTCGGGCTTCCTGGCTGCTGCGCCGAGACCGAGACGTTGAGCGGGCGGTAGCCGCGGAAGCCGAAGGTGCCGCAGTCGTGCTGCCGGCCTCGAGCTCCCAGAAGCGCGACAGCGCGCGAGTACTGGCGGTCGCGGCAACCTTCGGCGGTGGCGACCGAGATCACGCGGCGTGGCCGGTATTGATGCGTCCACGGGCGGTTGCCGGTTGCGTGCTGGCCAGCACCGGCGGCGCGGCGGGCACCGGCACGCGGCCGGCAGGGTCTGCTGCTGGGCCCAGCGGTCGAGCAGGCCAGGCGGGCGGCGTTGTTGTTGCCGAGCTGCGAGGCGCTGGCACTGCTGCCAGGTGAGCTGGGCATCGCCAGCGGGCTGGGCGGGCTTGTCGACCGCCTGCGGACGCACTGCGGCGCTGCTGAGGCAGGCCGCAGAGCGTTGCCAGCGAGACGAAGGATGGCGGTGGTGATGGTCATCGATGGTTGTCCTTCCGAATCGCCCGTCTTGTTCAGAACGAACGGGTGGGTGCTGTCGTCCGCGGGCATTGCGCCACGATGCCCCGAATTCGCGGCCGCAGGAGCCGGGCTGCAGCGTGCCCACGCCAGACGCCCGCTGATGGCGCGGCCGTCCAGCGATTCGTCGAGTCGAGCAGCTGCCGCCTGTCGTCGACGTCGCCCGCAGTTGGGCGACCGAAGGTGGCGGGCACCGCCGGCGCTGCGCGCGGATGGTGCCCGCGCACGCCAGCGTAGTCGGGGTGTTTGGCCGAGCTGCACGGTGGCCACGGCGGGCAGGCCGTCGGACGCAGCGGGCGTCCCAGGCAGCCGATACGAGCGACTGCAGCGGCGACGCTGGCGCAGCGTCGGCGCGGGCAGTCGACGGTGCCGAAGCGCGGCGTGCGTCGCGGCAGCCGCTGCACCGCGCAGAGCATGCGAGGACGCCGGCCGACCGCAACGATCTTCATGGCGCCGCGGCAGCTGCGGCGCCTTGGCGGCCGCGCTGTCCCGCGCCTTGCGCGCGAACTCCGGCGCGCAGGGCCTTGAGCTTTCGCGCGGGTCTTCGCTGGGTCGTGGCCTTGTCCAGGCGCCATCTCGGCGATGAAGCGGCTCGGCTGCGCGGCGACCATCTCGCGGCCCTTCTTGCGCTTGCTTGCGTCCAGCTCACCGCCAGGCGTCGCTGCGCGCGCGTGATGCCCACGTACATCAGGCGGCGCTCTTCCTGCAGCCGCTGCAGCGTGTCGTCGCTGATCGTTCACTGGCGGCCGTTCGTCGTCGTCGAGCTTGAAGGGCAGCAGGCCCTTCGGTCACGCCGATCAGCATCACGTGCGGCCACTCCAGGCCCTTCGAGGCGTGCAGCGTCGAGAGCGTGACCACGTTCTGGTCCTGCTCGCGCTCGCTGATGGTCGACGAGCAGCGAGATGGTCTGCGCCACTTCGAGCAGGCTCTTGCGTCTCGCTCTCGACGCTGCGCGCCCGACGGCGTCGTCGATCTCGCCGCCGCAGCGCGCTGCGACATCCAGTCGATGAACTCCAGCACGTTGGTCCAGCGCGCCGGCCGCGACTTGCTCGCTGTCTTCGCCGTCGTAGCAGGTGCTTCTCGTAGTCGATGTCCTTGCAGCCAGCTCGAGCATGAAGGCGCGCGCATCCTCGGCGCCGATGGTGTGGCGGGCGCGGTACTCGAGGTCGTTCACGTAGCGGCCGAACTCGTGCAGCGCCGCCGACGCGCGCGCTGGGCATCACGCTGGGCAGCGACGCGGCGAACAGCGCCTCGAACAGGCTCAGCTTGTACTTGCTGGCGAAAGTGCCGAGGCTCGCCGAGCGTGGTGTGGCCGATGCCGCGCTTGGGCGTGGTCACGGCGCGCAGGAAGGCCGGGTCGTCGTCGTTGTTGACCCAGCAGGCGGAACCAGCCGCACAGGTCCTTGATCTCGGCGCGGTCGAAGAAGCTCTGGCCGCCCGAGACCTTGTACGGAATCTGCGCCTTGCGCAGCGCCTGCTCGAACACCGCGCGCCTGGTGGTTGGCGCGGTACAGGATCGCGAAGTCGCGGAACTCCTGTACTGCTCGCCGCTGCGACGGCGCATCGCCTGCGCGCGCAGGCTCTGGATGCGCGCCACGGCGCGCTCGGCCTCGTGCTCCTCGCTGTCGGCATCGACGACGCGCACCGGCTCGCCTTCGCCGAGTTCGCTGAACAGCGTCTTCGGGAACAGCTTGGGGTTCGGGCGCGATCACGTTGTTGGCCGCGCGCAGGATGCGCGCTGGTCGAGCGGTAGTTCTGCTCGAGCTTGATCACCTTGAGCGTCGGGATAGTCGACCGGCAGCTGCTTCAGGTTGTCGAGCGTGGCGCCGCGCCAGCCGTAGATCGACTGGTCGTCGTCGCCCACCGCGGTGAAAGCGGCCGCGCTCGCCGACCAGCGCGCTTGAGCAGCTCGTACTGGCGTGGCGTTGGTGTCCTGGTATTCGTCGACCAGCACGTGGCCGCAGCGCGGCCTGCCACTTCGCGCGCACCTCGGCGTCGCTTCGCAGCAGCTTGAGCGGCAGGCCGATCAGGTCGTCGAAGTCCACGCTCTGGTAGGCGGCGAGGCGCTCCTCGTAGCGCGCCATGATGCGGCGCGGTGATGCGCTCGTTGTCGTCCGCTGGCCTGCGCTTCGCCGCCTGCGCGGCGTTCAGGCCCATGTTCTTCCACTGGCTGATGGTCCACTGCCAGATGCGCGCGGTGGCGTCGTCGGTGGTGCCGCCGGCGTCCTTCAGGATGCTTAGTGACGTCGTCGCTGTCGAGGATGCTGAACTGCGGGCTTCAGGCCCAGCACGCGCGCCGTCCTCGCGCATCATGCGCACGCCCAGTGCGTGGAAGGTGCAGATCACGACGTGCTTGCGCCGTCGCGCGCCGATCAGCTCCTTGGCGCGCTCGCGCATCTCCGCGGCGCGCCTTGTTGGTGAAGGTGATGGCGGCGATCTGCTTCGGGCTCGAGCCCGGCCTGGATCAGGCGCGCGATCTTGTGCGTGATCACGCGCGTCTTGCCGGAGCCGGCGCCGGCGAGCACGAGGCAGGGCCCGTGCATGTAGTTGACGGCTTCTTGCTGGGCGAGATTGAGACCGGCGGACATCGGGGGAGGGCGGGGAAAAGCGAGGGAGCGGCGAGGCGCAGAGCGGCGCACATCGATACCGGGCGGCTCCGCGCAGCGCTTGTAGCAGCACGGAGCGTCCTAGAGCGTTGCAACGACAATACGCGCTGTGCTTGACAGTCTTCCTGTGTTACTTTCCCTTTCTTCGCGCTGGTGCTGGCAGGCTATGCTGGCCGCCCGGCGCCGCATGCTGCCGCTGGAGGCGATTCCGCGGGCTCAACACCTTCGTGCTGTATTTCGCGCTGCCGTGCATGCTGTACCGTTTCGGCGCCAGCACGCCGATCGCGCAGCTGCTGGACGGCAGCGTCGCAGCTCATCTGGCTGGCTGCATGCGCACTGGCCGTGGTGGCGGGCCGTGGTCATGCTGACAGCCGCAATGCGCGCATCGGCTGGAACGACGCGGCGCTCGGTGCGCTGGTGGCGGCGCTCTTCCGAACACGGGCTTCATGGGCGTGCCGCTGCTGGTGGCGATTGCTGGGGCAGCAGGCGGCCGGGCCGACGATCATCACCATCGCTGATCGACCTGCTCGTGCACTCAGCTCGCTGTGCATCGCGCTGTCGCGGCTGGACGGCGCCGGACGAGCACGGTGCGGCGAAGGCGGCGGCGAAGGCGCTGCGCGGCGTGCGCTGCTGAATCCGATGCCGTGGTCGATCGTGCTGGGCGTGCTGCCGTCGGCGGCTGCGCTGCAGTTGCCGGTGGGCCGATCGATGCACACCGTCGGCCATGCTGGCCGATGCGGCCTCGCCGGTGGCGCTGTTCACCATCGGCGCGGTGCTGGCGCGCTCGCAGTACGTGGCGCGCGCCGAGGCAAGCACGAGCCGCCACTGCCGCGCTGGCGACGTGTTGCCGGTGCGTGGCTGGTCAAGCTGCTGGTGCATCCCCTGCTGGTGTGGGGCCGTCGGGCACGGCGCGATCGCGCTCGGCCTGCCGCTCGGACGCCTTCGCGCTGACGGTGATGGTGCTGGTGGCGGCGCTGCCGAGCGCCAGCAATGTGTCGCTGCTGGCCGAGCGCTTCGGCGCCGACAACGGGCGCATCGCCCGCATCATCCTGTGGACGACGGTGGTGGCCTTCTTCAGCTTTCCGCTTGGCGGTCGGCGCTTTGCGCTGCGAAGGCTACGGCGTGAGGACGCCGAGCTTGTGCGGGTCGGCGTCGGACAGAAGCAGCCTTCGCAGCGTGAGAGGTCGCGTCCCTGGGTGCCGTCGCAGTAGTAGGCGTTGTAGACGCTGCCCGGAAGAGCGTGGGGCGAGGCGGTGAAGAGCACGCCGCTGGTTCGGCTGCCAGCTGGCCTGGCGGGCGGCTGCACCGGTGCTGCGAGCGGCGCGGCTCGTCGCGGCCGCGGGCGCTGACCTCGGCCAGCGTCCGCTGTGGCTGTCGTCGCCACGCCAGCGCACGGCCAGTTCGGCGGGCAAGACGCGGCCGCGCCGGCGACCGGGAGCAGCGGATGCCGTTGACCTGGAAGCCGCGGCCGAAGCGGTGTTCGCCTTGCCGGCCAGGGAAGGCATAGGCGCAGGCAGCCATGGCACTCGGCCGCGGACCTCGGTGCTGCACGCCGCGCGGCGCGGATGGCGTGCGGCATAGGCGCCGGCCGCCTCGGCCGTGCCGCCGAACGCGTCCTCGAACACCACGGCGCGTGCCCGGCCGCCGGTGCCCAGCTGCGTCTGCGAAGCCTCTTGAACGGCGCTGCCGTCGAGCACGTCCGCGACACCACCAGGCGGCTGCCCTGCGAGCTCCAGGCCCGATGCCGGCACGCTGGTGCGACCGGATGGCACCGGCGAGGGCAAGGCGAACTGACAGAAGCCGACCAGAAAACAGACGGCGATTTCACGGCGACCTTTGTGTGAGCCTGTTCGCTTGGAGCGCGGAAAGCGCGACGAGCCCTGCCGCAGCTGACAGCTTGTCCAAGTCGCCAAGCGCATGCCGTCAACTCGTTGTTGCAGAGTATTTCGCTACAGCCGAGGGCCGGCCTGGACTGCGGTTATCGTGAACTATTGCTCTTCTGACTGAATGCTTGTGTATTGCAGATGCGCTGCCACAGTGGCTGTGCTGAGACGTGGATGAGTGGCGCATCGACAATGACTCCTGGCGCGCGGAGTCCTGCTGTCGGGTGGCCTGGCTCGCTGGCATCGGCTGGCCGTGGCATGCCGTCGGCTCGCTCGGCACTCGAACGTCCGCCGCTGGCGGCCGCCGCTGCCGAGCCTCGCTGCGCTGTCTGCATGGCCGAACTGCACCGCGCGGCGCCGCCGCCACCGAGCACTGCGCCACGTGGAGATGGGCAAGGGAGCTGACGGCTGGCACTGCTCAGCCCGGGCGCGAGGACTGCGGGCGGCGGCTGGGGCCTGGTGCCGTGCCCCCGCTGCTGCATGCGCTGGAACTCGTGGCGCTTCATCGTCAGGTAGTCGTTGCGCTCCACCCGTGGAGCTGCTTCGCATACTGCTCCGTCGCATCGAACCACGCACCCAGGCGCTGCTCCAGCTGCCCCGGGCCGGGCGCATCGGAGATAGCTGTCGATCGCGCGGGTAGTGCGCACGTTGCGCTCCACCAGCCAATCGCGCACGCCGCCGATGGGTACCTTGTCCCTGGGCGTGAAGCCGACCTTGTCGCCGCCCAGCGTGGCCAGGATAGGCCCTTTCACATCGCCAGTCGCTTGCGAGCCAGTAGGCAGGCATAGCGCAGTGGATCGCCATCTTGCCGCCATCGGCGGGCGTGGCCTGAGCACGATGTGCTGTCGCGCGTGGAAAGCGGGCCGGTGGCGGCGCTCAGCGGGCGTTCAGGTAGTTCTGCATCGGCCTTGCCGAGCCGAAGACGAAGTCGAGCAGCCCCGTGATCCGACAGCGGCTGGTCGAACTTGCGTCCGATGGCCACCGCCAGCGCGGTGCCGCTGGTGCTTACCGCAGAAAGCTGGAAAGTTGAGGTGAAGCATCAGCACCTGGCACCACGCGGCCGGCTCGGCAGCGCGCCACTCACGCGCGCAAAGGGGTGGTTCACCAGCGCATGGAAGAGTCGCCACCAGCCGGTCCGCGGTCGCTCGATTCCCGCGCCAGGCTGAGCGCCAGCGGGCGGCGGTAGCGCATTGCGTTCCAGCCGCGGTGCCAGCACTGGAGCCGCGCTCAGCGCGCCCGCCGCGCCGTCATCGACTGGGCCGGCTGCTGCGCGCCAGCGACGCGCGATGGCATCAGCATCGAGGCTGCCAACAGGCAGTGATGTCGGAAGCCCGCGCGGCGGGCAAAAAGCCATGGAAGTGTTCATGCCCAGGCACCTTTGACGCCGTCCGCGCTCCTGGGCCTTGAGGTGACAACCGGCTCAGATGCCGTGCGGATCGACGCTCGACCAGCCAGCGGATCGCGCCCTCGCAGCCCCTCAGGCGTGCGGCGTGACAGCGCAGCAGCGGCTGCCATTGCGCCAGCAGCCGCTGCAGGGCGGCGGCGAGGGCCGCCTCGACCAAGCGAATCTGCGCCGTCGCTCGACGTTGGCCACGCGCTGGATCGCGAGCGGCACCGCGGGATAGCGCGTGACCCCGATGTCGGCGCTCGGCAGCGCGTCGCACGCGGCAGCGGCCGGCGGCGTTGCGCAAAGCGGCCTGCGCGGCTTGGCCTGTTCGTGCGCGCGTCGGCACGCAGCAGCGCCTGGAGACAGCGGCGGCAGGCTGCCGTGGCCTGGCGTTCGCCGAGCTGGCTGGCCGGCGAAGGCCGTGATAGTCGTGGCGCTTCAGCGCCGCTGAACAGCGGGTGCTCCGGGTTCCGAGGTCTGGATCCACATCTCGGCCGTGGCGCCTGCGCGCGTCGTGGCGGCTCGCGGCCCGGCGCGGCCGGCGGCCTGCATCAGCGAGGCTGAACGAGGCGCTCGGCGCGCGGAAAGTCGCTGGAGAACAGGGCGCGCGTCCGGGTTGACCGCGGCCACCAGCGTGATGCGGCCGGAAGTCTGGCCCTTGGTGATCATCTGCGTGCCCACCAGCACGTCGACGTCGCCGGCATGGCACCGCGGCGAGCTGCTGCTCGAGCGCGCCCTTCAGCCGCGCGTGCTGTCGGCGTCGATGCGGGCGATGCGCACCGCGCTGCCGTCGGGACGCCGGACCGCGGCGAGCAGCTCGGCCAGCTGCTCCTCGAGCCGCTCGGTGCCGCGGCCCAGCGGCGCGATGTCGAGGTTGCCGCAGTCGGGGCAGGCGCGCGGCACGCGCTCGGTGAAGCCGCAGTGGTGGCAGCGCAGCGTGCGGTCGACCTTGTGGAACACGCGGCAGGCGCTGCAGTGCGGGCATTCGCTCTTCCAGCCGCAGTCGCCGCAGGCCAGCACCGGCGCGTAGCCGCGCCGGTTCAGGAACACCAGGCTCTGCTCGCCGCGGCGATGCGCTGGCCGATCGGCGCGAGCAGCGCGGCCGAGACAGCACGGTCGCCGGCGGCTGCTGGTTCATGTCGACCAGCCGCACCGCGGGCAGCGCGCCGGCACCCACGCGCGGAGGCATCGCCAGCGCAGCGGTAGCGCCGCCGGCGTCCCCGCCCTACGGCCGGCCGGCTGCGGTGCCAGTCTCGAGCGAGGGCGTGGCGGAGCCCAGGATCACCTTGGCGCCTCTCGAGCCGGCCGCGCTATACCGCCAGGTCGCGCGCCGAGTAGCGCGCGCCTTCCTGCTGCTTGTAGCTCGGGTCGTGCTCCTCGTCGACGACGATCAGGCCCGAGCCGCGGCATCGAGGCGAACACCGCCATGCCGGGTGCCGAGCACGATGCGCGCGCGCCGCCGGTGCGCCGCGAGCCAGCTCGCGCAGCCGCTGCGCGGCTGGTCATGCCCGCTGTGCAGCGAGACCAGCCGCATCGGCGCCGGAAGCGCGCGCTGCGAAGCGGGCTTCCAGTTGCGGCGTCAGGTTGATCTCGGGCACCAGCACCAGCGCCTGGGCCTCGGCCGCGCGCGCGAGCAATGCCGGCCACGCTGCGCAGGTAGACCTCGGTCTTGCCGCTGCCGGTGCTGCCGAACAGCAGGAAGGCGGCCGGCGCTCGCGCCTCGATGCGCGGCCAGCGCCTGCCGGCCGTGTGCGCTCGGGCGTGATCGGTCGGCCGCGCCGGCGTCGGCGGCGCGCGGCCGGCCCGCTGCGCCTGGCGCTGCGAGCCGGCGCGCCAGCTGCGCCGCGCTGCAGTTCGCGCAACTGCGGCGGCAGGGCGGCCAGCGCGATCTCGCCCAGAGCGAGCGCTGGTAGTAGCGCGCCGCGAAGGCGACCAGGTCGCGCCAGGCGCTCGCCAGCGGCGGCAGCGCGTCGAGCGGTCACGCCGGACGAGCGGCTTGAGCGCCATGGCCGGCTGCGGCGCTCGTCGCATCGCGAGCCGCGCGCCTGCCCAGACCACCGCCCAGCACCTCGCGCGCGGCCCAGCGGCACGCCGCACCAGTGCGCCCCGGCGCCAGCGGCGCGCGCACTGCGTAGCTCAAGTGAGCGTCGCCCTAGTGCAGCTGTGAGCCGGAGTGCTCGTACGGCGACGTCGACGCAGGTCCACGCTCCGTCAGGCAGCTGCCTGCCTAGGCAGGTTTGTTAAAGCGGTTGAGCAAATCGGCTTAAGTCGTTGATTTTTCAGCGCTTTGGCGGGCCATCCAGAGTTTCTGTGGATAACTTTGTGTGATAACCGGGCTCGACAGCGCTCGCCAGCCCTTGAAAATCAAGGCTCGCGACTGGGCATGCCCGCTAAAAAACGCAAAGTTCAAATCCTATATAGAATCAACGACTTAGCTTCGCTATTGGTTTAGGAGCAAGAGTTGCATGCGGTCGGTGATGATCTGTGCGCACCGCAGCAGCGTTTTGTGCGATAAGTCAGTCGCCTCCTGAGCGCTTTTGCGCTTGACAAACGCTCTCGAGCGATTCTCGATGCGCTTCACAGCTGCATCACGACACGGCTCTAGCCGCGCAGTGCCGCGTGACTGTGCTATGCACCGCTTCACCAGCGCGCTGCGACGTGGTCCGGCGGCGTGAACTGGCTGATGCCGTGGCCGAGGTTGAAGATGTGCGTCGGTCCCGGCGCTGCGCGTCGCGCGTGCGGGCGGCCGAAGGCCTGCAGCACCTGCGCCGCCTCGGCCTCGATCTGCGCGGGCGGCGCGAACAGCACGCTGGGGTCGATGTTGCCCTGCAGGGCCTTGCCGCGTCGGCGCCTTCGGCGACGGCGGCGTGCGCGGCCGAGGTTCACGGTCCAGTCGAGCACCGAGCACCTCGCAGTCGAGTCGGCGCATCTCCTCGAGCCACGAGGCCGCCGCCCTTGGTGAAGCACGATGCGCGGCACGCGGCTGCCGTCGGCGCGCGTCGCGCTGCAGGCTCGCGCAGCACGCGCCGCGTGTAGGCGAGGCTGAAGTCCTGGAAGGCGCCGTCGGCCAGCACGCCGCCCCAGCTGTCGAACACCATCACGGCCTGCGCGCCGGCGTCGATCTGGCGCGTTGAGGTAGGCGGCCACGGCATCGGCATTGACCGCGAGGATGCGGTGCATCAGGTCGGGCCGGCTGTACAGCATGCGTCTTGACCAGGCGGTAGTCGTCCGGAGCCGCGCGCCTTCGACCATGTAGCAGGCCAGCGTCCACGGGCTGCCCGAGAAGCCGATCAGCGGCACGCGGCCGTCGAGCGCCTGTGCGGATCGAGGCGACCGGCGTCGAACACGTAGCGCAGCTTCGTCCATGTCGGGCACTGCGAGCGCGGCGACCGCGGCCTCGTCGCGCACCGGACGCGCGAAGCGCGGGCCTTCGCCGGCCGCGAAGCGACAGGCCCAGGCCCATCGCGTCGGGCACGGTGAGGATGTCGGAGAACAGGATGGCGGCGTCGAGCGGATAGCGCGCGCAGCGGCTGCAGCGTGACCTCGGTGGCGAAGTCGGCGTTGGTCGCCAGCCCCATGAAGCTGCCGGCCTCGGCGCGCGGTGGCGCAGTATTCGGGCAGGTAGCGGCCGGCCTGGCGCATCAGCCAGACGGGCGTGTGATCGGTCGCCTGGCGCCAGCAGGCGCGCAGGAAGGTGTCGTTCTTGCAGTGGGGCGAAAGGCATCCCGCGATTGTCGCAGGGGCTCGCGCATTGACCGACAGCGCAATTTGAGTTGCCCCAACCCGCCGCGGTGAACCGGGCCGCTCCGCAGCCCCGAGCATCCACTTCCGACAACAACTTCCGGATGGATACGGGACATGGCGCAACAGGTTTTCGACTTCGTGAGTGGTGGGGGGCGGCTCGGCCGGCTGCGTGCTGGCGAACCGGCTGCGTGCTGGCGGGGCGCAGCGTGCTGCTGCTGCTGGAGGCCGGGCCGCGCCGACGACGACCGCTTCATCCACATGCCGGCGACCTGCAGTGCGGGTGCTCGGCACCGAGCGCGCCGTGGGCCTACGAAAGACGAGCCGCAGCCGCGACGGCCGGCGGGCGGAAGATGTTCGTGCCGCAGGGTCGCACGCTGGGCGGGGGCAGTTCGGTCAACGCCATGGTCTACATCCGCGGCAACGCCGGCCGACTACGACGGCTGGCAGGCGCAGCGGCTGCGCGAGGCTGGGGCTGGAACGACGTGCTGCCCTGGTTCCGCAAGCGCCGAGTCGAATTCGCGCTTCGCCTGCCGACACTGCACGGCACTGACCGGGCCGCTGCAGGTGAGCGACACGCGCTTACCGCCATCCGCTGAGCCTGGCGTTCGTGACGCGCGCGCAGCAGGCGGGCTCTGCCTACAACGACGATTTCAACGGCGCCGCACAGGCTGGCGTGGGCTTCTACCAGACCACCACGCTTCGAGGGCACGCCGGGCCAGCACGGCCGCCACCGTACCTCGCGGCCGTGCGGGGCGACCCGAAGCTCACGCGTGGTCACCGGCGCGCACGTGCTGCGGGTGCTGACGCGAGGACGGCGCTGCGACCGGTGTGGCCTACCGTACGAGGCCACGGGAAGGGCGGCACCGGCGATGCGCGCGACCGCCGCGCGGAAGTCGATCCTGCTCGGCCGGCGCGCTGGCGTCGCCCAAGCTGCTGCTGCTCTCCGGGCATCGGCCCCGGCGAGCAGCTGCAGTCGCTCGGCATCCCGGTGGCGCGTGCACTTGCCGGGCGTCGGCGAGAACTTCCAGGACCACCTGGAGGTGTCGGTCTGTAGCCGCACGCGCGAGCCCATCAGCCTGCTCGGCAACGACCGCGGCCTGCGCGGCGCTCAAGCACGGCCTGCAATGGACGCTCTTCAAGCACCGGCCTGCTGACCTCCAACGTGGTCGAGAGCGGCGGCTTTCGTCGGACACACTCGGCCGGGGCCGGCCCGACCTGCAGTTCCATGTGCTGCCGGTGCTCGTGGGCGATGTCGGACGCGAGCCGCTGGCCCGGCGCACGGCCTGTCGATCAACCCGTGCTTCCTGCGTCCAGCATCGCGCGGCAGCGTGCGCGCTGCGCAGCGCCGACCCGATGGCGCCGATCCTGTTCGACGGCGGCTACCTGCAGGCGCAGGAAGACGTGGACACGCTGGTGCGCGGCGTGAAGCTGGCGCGCCGCATCCTGCGCGCGCCGGCGCTTGCGCGAAGTGGTTTCGAAGAGCTCGCGCCCTCCGCGGCGACGACGACATGACCGACGACGCCATCGAGGCCTACGTGCGGCAGCTGCGCCAAGACCGTCTACCACCCGAGCGGCACCTGCCGCATGGGCAGCGACGCGCATGGCCGTGGTCGATCCGCAGACTGCGCGTGCACGGCGTGGCGAGGCTGCGCGTGTGCGACGCGCTCGGTGATGCCTTCGCTCGTGAGCGGCAACACCAACGCGCCGACCATGATGCTGGCCGAGCGCTGCGCGGCACTTCGTGCTGGGGCGGTCGGCGTGAGCGCAGCGCCAAGGGGTGCACCAGCGAGCCCGTTCGGCCGCGCTGTCGGGACAACGAACACTGCGCGTTCGGTCAACCGCGCGCGTGCCTCGAAGCCTAGAGTCGATTGCAACAAGGAGACAAGGGCGAATGAGTTCACACAGATTCCATGGCCGGCAAGGTCGCATTCATCACCGGCGGCGGCACCGGCATCGGCGCGGCGGTGGCCGAACAGTTCAATCGCGGCCGGTGGCGGCGCGTGAAGTTGATGGGCCGTCGCCTCGCCACAGCTCGAAGGCGCGTGGCCGCAAGGCTCGGCGGGCTGGCTGTTTCGGGCGATGCCGCCAGCACTGTCGACGTGCAGCGATGCACTCGCCGCGGCACGCGAAGAAGTTCGGCCGCATCGACGCGTGCTGGTCGCCAACGCGGGCGGCCACGGCGTGCGGTGACGCGCTGGTCCACCGACGACGCCTCCTGGGCGCTGGCGACGCGGCTCAAGCCTCGACACCGCCTTCGTCTGTGCGCGCGAGCTCTGCCGCGCCGAGCTGATCGAGCGCCAGCGGGCAACATCGTCGTGCTTTCGTCTCTGGCCGGTCACTTCGCCGGCCCGGGCGTGATCGGCTACGTGACGATGAAGCACGCGCTCATCGGCCTCGTGCGTTCGCTGGCGCGCGACTACGGCCAAGCAGGGTCGTGCGCGTGAACGCGGTGCTGCCCCGGCTGGGTGCCGCACCGAGATGGCCGACGAGCAGATGCAGGTGCTCATCGACAAGTACCGCCTCGCCGGGCGCCGACGCCGCCTACGACCTCGTCACGCGCGACGTGCCCATGGGCCGGCTCCGCCAGCCCCGAGGACGTGGCGAACGCCGTGCTGTTCCTCGCCTCGCCGCTGGCGCGCCATGGTTACCGGCGCGTTCGCTGATGGTCGACGGCGGCGCGTCCGCGGTCGACCTGCCCACCATCGCCTTCGCGCACGACGCCTGAGGAAAACGCCATGAGCAGCTACCTGCACTGAGTCACGAAACCCGCCGGACTGGAAAAACTGCGACGACTTCGCCGCAGGCATCGCCACCAACCGCCTGCCCGCCACCGACGCGCTCGCTGGGCAAACACTGAAGCTCGCCTTGCCCGACTTCCAGCTCACGCTGCAGCCACGCACGCAGCACACGATCGACTGGCAGGAGCGCGCGCGCGGCGGACAAGGCCAGGGCGACTGGTACGAAGCCATCGAAGTCGCGCCCGATACCTTCTTCCTCGACATCGCGCAGGCCAGCCGTCCGACCGAAGCGCTGAGCGTCGTCGTCAGCACACGCACCCGCCGCGTGCTGGCCATCCGCTGCCGCATCGTCGGTGCCGACGAAGCCGCGGGCCAGCCGCGCGTGCCGCAGGACTTCTGGGTCGGCACGCCGAAGCTGGCAACCGCCACAGGCCCCGTTCCGCAGCCCACGCGCGACCTCATCGGCCTGCGCACCTGGCAGATCTACAGCCCCGAGAGCACACCTACGAACACAGCTACCTGAGTGCCGAGCGCTATGCCTGGCAACGCCTGGGTCGGCGTGCAGCGCGGCCATGGCGACGTGGACCTCGCGAGCTCTACTACAGGGTTCGACGAGGACCAGTACATCTTCACCTTCCGCGAGTTCCTGATTCCGGTCGCCTCGGTGTTCTTCCTTCAACTTCGCGAGCGGCCGCTCGACCGGCAAGTTCCTGGGCGTCGCTGGCGCGGGCGAAGTCGCCAACAACCCGGCCGGTGCCTTCATGCGCAAGGCCTCGCCAGACGCTTCTATCCGCCCGAGTTCGGACCCGGTCTCGAGCCCAAGCTTTTCTGCTGTCACCCCAAGGAGTCTCTTTCTTCATGCGTACACCCCATCAGATCGTCTGCGGACCACTCACGCCGCCTCCGACCGCCAGGACCTCCAGGCCATGTCTCGCCGACGTCGCCGACGAGACGCGCAATGAGACCGAGATGGCCGGTTTTCCGTGCGCCGGCACGCACGTCGGTCCGCAGCAAGTGATCGAGAAGGTCTTCAAAGGTGCTCGGCGCGCCGGAAGTGGGCGGAGCTACCGCTTCGAACTCGAGCGGCTGGTCGACGGCGGCGACACCGTGAAACGGCATCGGCGGACTCACCACGGCCGCCACTCGCAAGACCGGCAAGACCGTACGCCCGCGTGACGCACGTCTGGCGGTGGCGGGCGGCAAGCTGCACGGCGCTTCCGGGCAGTTCACCGACACGCTGCTGATCGCCAGAGAGATATTCTGGTGAAGGCCCGTTTCTTTCTTCTTCAACGTACTACGCCCCGGGCCAACCCATGAACCTGCGAGACCTATCGCTCCGAACACCTCGGCCTGGTGGGCTGCTGGCGCAGCGCCGCCGCGGCAACCACATCGACACGGCGCGAGGCGGCACCCGCCAGTAACGCCACCCGTCGTCCGTCCGGCCACCGAGATGACCGTGGCCGAAGCACCCGAGCGATGCGGCCGATGTGAACGCCGCCGTCGCGGCGCGCGCCGCACCTTCGAGCGCCGCCTGGAAAGGGCTGCGCCCGGCCGACCGCATTTCATCGCTCTACACGCTCGACCTCATCCGGTCGCACGCCAGGCGACTCAGCGCGCTCGAAACCCTGCAGAGCGGCAAGCTGCGGCGGCATCGCGCGCGTGATCGGCGTGGGCGCGTGGCGCGGAGTTCGTGCGCTACAGCGCGGGCTGGGCCACCGAAGCTCGAAGGGCGGGCGCTGCGGACAACTCGATCGGCATCCCCGGCCCGCAGTGGAGTGCGACCTACACGCGGCGCGAGCCGGTCGGCGTGGTCGGCGCGATCGTGCCGTGGAATTTCCCGCTCGCGATCGCGCTGCGGAAGGTGGCGCCCGCGCTGGCCGCCGGCTGCACCGTGGTGCTCAAGCCCTCGGAAGACACGCCGCTGACGGCGCTGCGGCTGGCGCGACCTGGCGATCGAGGCCGGGCCTTCCGCCCGGCGCCCTCAACGCGGTGTGCGGCCGCGGCGCGACCACCGGTGCCGCGCTCGCCGCGCCACCCGGACATCCGCGAGATCAGCTACCGGCTCGACGGCGGTAGGCCGGCTGATCGGCCACGCGGCGGTCGACAACATGGCGCGCTTCACGCTCGAGCTGGGCGGCGAGTCGCCGCTGATCGTGCTCGACGACGCCGATCCGCGGCCGCGGCGGCAACGGCATCGCGACCAACGGCATCTTCTTCTCACCAGGGCAGGTGTGCACCGGCCGGTTCGCGCGTCTATGTGCAGCGCGGCATCTTCGGCGAGGTGGTGCAGCAACTGGCGCGGGGTGCGCAGGGCATGCACATCGGCTCGGGCTTCGAGGCCCACAGGCGCAGTTCGGCCGCTGTCTCCAGGCGCCACATGGACGCGTGATGGCGGCCACATCGACAATGGCGCGGTGTCGAGCGCCACGCTGGTGACAGGCGGTAGCCCGCGCCTTCGACGGCGGCTGCTTCGTGCGGCCGACCGTGTTACGTCGATGCCAGCCCTCACATGCGCATCGTGCGGGAGAAGTGTTCGGCCCGGTCGTCACGGTGGTGCCCATTCGACGATGTCGAGGACGCCATCCGCCGGCCAACGACAGCGCCTACGGCCTGGCCGCGAGCGTGGTCGAACAACCTCTCGGTGGTGCACCGCATCGTGCCGCGCCTGCAGGCGGGCGTGGTGTGGGTCAGCGCGCACAACGTGCTCGATAGCGACGCGCTGCCGCTGGCGGCATCAAGACAGTCGGGCTACGGGCGCGACCTGGGGCGCGCGGCGGTCGGAGCTTCACCGAAGGCTCAAAAGCGTGTGCATGGCGGTGATAGCCGCCAGCCCGGTTCGCGAACGCAACAGAACACGGCAGGAGACATTCATCACTGAGAAAAAGCAGATCGCGCTGTCGGCCGTCGTCAGCGCCATGGCGCCTTTGCCGGCTTCAGCGGGGCCTGGGCGCAGTCGGGCTGGACTGCGGCCTCAACAGCGGCAGCAAGCCCGCGACGGGCGAGCCGATTCCGCATCGGCGCCGTGGCCGGCAAGACCGGACCCGACGATTTCAGCGCCTCGGCGCTCAGGCGCGCGGCTGCGTACTTCAAGTGCGTCAACGCCAACGGCGGCATCAACGGCCGGCCGGTCGACTACATCGATCGTCGACGACCAGTGGAACCCGGAGATCGCCGCGCAGGTGGCGCTCAAGCTCGTGAAGGACCGCAAGGTGGTCGCGCTGGCGGGCAGCACCAGCTTCGTCGGAGTGCGGCGTCAACGCCAAGATGTACGCCGAGCGAGGGCGTGATGGTGATCGCCGGCACCGGCGTGCCGCGCGAGTGCTTCTTCGCGCAGCAACTACGTGCCGCGTGAATGCGGCCCGCGCGTCATCGGCCACCATCGTCGCGATGTACGCGGCGCAGACCGTACAAGGCCAAGAAGATGGTCTGCGTCATTCCCAACATCCCGAGCCTGAGCAGCTGGGCCTGCGACGGGGCCGCAGGAATGGGGCAAGAAGAACGGCGTGGAGGTCGAGACCATCGCCATCGACCCCGGTTCGGCCGACGCCACGTCGACGATGCTGCAGGCCGCCGCGAAGAAGCCTGACGCCATCATGCATGAACGTGCCCAAGGGCATTCTGGTGCCGATGCTGGCCGCGGCCGAGCAGCAGGAACCTGGGCAAGAAGATCCACTTCGGTCTCGTCCGACGCCGGCCTACAACTGCCGACGTGCCCAAGGCCATCGGCGCGTACTGGAACAAGCAACTTCGACATCAACCTCGAGTTCAGCCGGCTCGAGTCGGCCGGGCCCGACAACCTGAACTGGAAGGCGGCGATGGACACAGTACGGCGCCAAGACCGATCCACGCGACACGTTCGCGCAGGCCGGCTACGTGGCCGCGCGGCTGGTGACGCGAGGCGCTGCTGCAAGATGGACCCGAAGAAGATCGACCGCGCGCAGCGTCGACCGATGCGCTGCGCAAGCGTGAAGGCGATTTCAGGAGCGACATCCTGCTTGCAAGCCCTTCTACGTCGGCGACGGCAACCGCCACAACGCCAACAACAGCGGGCCTGATCGCGAGGTCCAGACGGCAACGGCTGGCGTTCTGCGTCCAGCGGCTGCCTGACGGCGGAAGACCCTGAGCTGGTCGACATCCGCCCGAGCGAGCAGAAGAAGCTGGGCCTCGTAGTCGACGCCGGGCCATGCGACGCGACCACGCTGCCTTTCGCTCGGTCCTCGGCGTCGGCGCGCGGTGCTATCGCGCTCTCGGGCGTGGGGCTGGTGGTGCTCTATCGCTCGTCGGGCGTGCTGAACTTCGCGTTCGGTGCGCATCGGCGCGCTCGGCGCCTATGCGCCTGGTCGATGCTCGCAGGCGGACGTTGCCGCAGGCCTCGTATGGCTGCGCGGCCATCGTCGCGTCGCGATGCTCGCTGTCGCCGGCTACGGCGGCTGCTGCGCGCCGCGCCTGTCGCACCGCGAACCCGACCGTCCGCATCGCATCGGCACGCTGGGCTTCGCGCTGGTGGTGGTGGGCTTCACTGGAAGTGGTTCTGGGGCGAGCAGCCGCGCGCGGCTGGTGCTGCCCACCGATGCGGGCGCGATCGACTGTTGCTGGCGCGAGTCAGTGCGGCTCACCTACACGCCGCGTGCTCGGGCCTCGCGCTGGCGGTGCCGATGATGGCACGGCGTCGGCTAGCTGCTGCCCGCACGCGCGTCGGGCTTGAAGATGCGCGCGCTGGCAGCGACCAGCGACCTGAGCGCGCTGCTGGGCATCCGCGTGCTGCGGCGTCGACACGGCGGCCTGGGTGCTCAGCGGCGCCTTCGCCGGCGTGTGCGGGCTGCTGCTGGCGAACATCGTGCGGCTGCAGGCCACGCTGCTGACCTTCCTGGTGATTCCGGCCTTTGCCGCGGCGATCATCGGGCGGCTCGCATCGCTGCCGGCCACGGTGGCGGGCGGCATCGCCATCGGCGTGCTGGAGGCCGATGCAGTCGGTGCCGGGCTTGCGCGGCATTTCGCACGGCCACGCCGTTCCTGATCGCGCTGGCGATGATCGTTTTCTGTCGCACCGGGACGCGGCAGGCATGAGCGCTTCGATCCACTCAACGGCGCGGCGCCGGTTCAGGACGCTGCCGGCGGCACCTGCTTCGCTGGCGGAGGCGTCGCGCCGCGCGCGTCGCTGGCTGATGGTGGGCTGCGTGCTGCGCCATCGGCATCGTCGTGCCGTGGCTGGCGAATGCCTTACTGATCAAGACGCTGACTTCGTCGCTCTGCGCTGTCGATCGCGGCGGCGGGCGTGGCCTGCTCTACGGCCAGCTCGGCTGGTGTCGCTGTGCCAGTACGCGCTGCTCGGCGTCGGGCGGCTGGATCGCACTGCGCGCGGCCACGGGCTGGGCTGGCCCTTCGAGGCTGTCGGTGCTCGCGGGCGGGCTGCTGTCGGGCGTGGTGGGCATGCTCGCGGGCTGCCGGCGCTGCGGCTCGAAGGGGCTGTACCTCGGCGCTCGTCACGATGATGATGCTGGCCGGCGGCTTCCAGGTGCGTGATCAACGTCGATCGGGCTTTCCCGATGGCGGCGCGGGCTGGCTGGGCTGCGCGTCACGGCAGCGAGCGGCTTGATGATGCCGCGGCCCGGCGCTCGCGCCGTCCGAGTGCGGCGTACTTCCGCTACGTGGCGGTATTGGCTGGCCGCGGTGCTGGCGCTGATCGAGCTGCACCGGCGCACGCGGGCCGGCCGCTCGTGGGCGCTGATCCGGCGCGGCGAGGCCGGCGGCCGAGGCGGCCGGCGTGAACGTGCTGCTGCTACCAGACCTGGGCCTTCGGGCTGGCGGGCGTTTGCGCCGGCGTGGCGGTGCGCGCTTGCTCGCGGGCGGCGTGGGCCAGCTCGACGGTCGTGCCTTCGCCGCGAGCGAGTCGGTGATGCTGTTCGCGCTGACCGTGGTCGGGCGGCGCGGTACCACCGGGTCGGCGCGTTGATCGCCGGGCTGTTGCTGCGCGCCGTGCCGGCACCGCTGATCGGACCTCGGCGTCAACGGCTATCCTGCGATGATCTTCTTCGGCGCGGCGTTGCTGCATGCGCTCATCACCGCACCGCAGCGGCATCGCGCGGGCAACTGGCGGGTGTTCGACGCGTGTGCGCAAGCGGTTCGTGCGGCGGCAAAGAGGCCGCCGCATGATCGATGATCAGCGATCTCACCGTCGCCTTCGGCGGCGTCATGGCCATCGACGCGCTGAGCGCCGAGCTCGATGCGCCCGGTGTGCGGCCTGATCGGCCGAACGGCGCGGGCAAGACCACGCTGGTCAACCTGCTGAGCGGCCTCGGTGCAGCCGCAGCGCCGGCGAGTCACGTGTGGACGCACGCCGACCTGCTGGGCCTGAAGCCCATCGAGCGCGTGCGCTTTGGCCTGCGGCGTTCGTTCCAGACCGAACAGGTGGTGGAAGCACCTGAGCGTGCGGGACAACGTGCATGGCGATGCTCGACCACGTGCCGCATGGCCGCGCGATGCGGATGCGCAGGTGGCGCGGCGCTGTCGCACACGCCGGCCTGCTCGACGGGCGACCGCTGTTGGGCCGTGCACCTCAACCTGTTCCAGGCGCCGCATGGTCGAAGTCGCGAAAGTCGCTGGTCGGCGAGCCGCGGCTGATGCTGCTCGACTGAGCCCGGCGCCGGGCTGGACCGAACAGCGAGGCGCGCGCGCTGCGCGACGCGATCGGCTCGGCGCATGCGCTTCTGCGCGCGCAGGTGCTGCTGATCGACCATGACGTCGACCTCGATCGCCGCCACCTGCACGCAGAGCGCTGGTGCTCGACTTCGGCCGCCGCCTCGCGCTCGGGCCGACGCGCGCGGTGCTCGACGATCCTGGCCGTGCAGGGCGCAGCGCCTACCTGGGGACGGAATGACATGCTGAGCATCCGTACTGCGCCTGCAGCGCGGCGTGCGAAGGCCAGTGTTGCACGGCATCGACCTGCAGGTGCCGCCGGGCGAGGGTGACCGCGCTGCCCTGGGGCCAACGGCGCGGGCAAGTCGAGCACGGTGGTGTCAGCCATCGCGAGGCGTGCTGCCGCTCGTCGGCGACGCGGCTGCGAGGTCGAAGGCCATGCGCTGCACGGTCAGCGGCCCGAGCGGGTGCGCAGGCTGGGCGTGGCGGTGGTGCCGGAAGGGCATCGCGTGCTCGGCGACCTGTCGGTGCTCGACAACCTGCGCTGCCCGCGACGGCGCTTCCGCATCGCGCGTGGCGCAGACGCTGTCGAGCAGGTGCTCGCGGTAGCTTCCCGGGCTGCGCGTGGCCGTCGCCGCCCGCGCTGCTTCAGCTCGGGCGAGGCAGACGCAGATGGTCTGCCACATCGCGCAGGCGCTGGGCGTCGACAAGCCCGCGCTTACCTGGCGATCGACGAGAGGCTCTCGCCGGGCTCGCGCCCACCGTGGTCAGCTGGCGATTGGTGGAGGTGGTGCGGCAAGGTCACGCGCGCGAGGCGTCGGCGGCGCCTGCTGATCGAGCAAAGTTCACGACCGTGGCGCTGGCCGTCTCCAGCCGCGCCTATGTGCTGGAGCGCGGGCGGATGGCGTTCGCGGGATCGTCGGAAAGAAATTGCGCAGCTGCGGCCGGAGATCCTGCACAGCGGCTATCTCGCGGCGGCCTCGACGAGGTCCGGCGCGTCAGATCAGAGTCGGTGCGTCAGCGCCGCCGAGGCGCGCTGGTCCGCTTGTGCCGCGCAAGCCGCTGGGACTGCGCTGGCGACGCATTTCACGTCACTGCGCCTTGAACGCGCGGCAGAAATGCCGCGCTGCTGTTGAAGCCCCAGGCGAAGGCGATCTCCGGACACCGAGATGCGGCGGCCGGCCGCATTGCGCAGCGCTCGCGCCGCAGCAGCCCAGGTCGCATCTGCCAGATGAAGCGGTCCAGCGTCACGGTCTTCGTCCTCGAACACGCGGTGCAGGTAGCGCTGAGCAGAGCCGCAGCTGTCGCGCTGATGAGGTCCAGCGACAGCGCGGGTCGGCCAGGTGCGCATGCACGAACTGCTTGACGCGGGCCTTCCAGCACGCCGGGGATCGGATGCGCGCCGAACTGCTCTCGAATCGGGTGCGTGGCGAGCATCGATGCGAAAGCAGGCTCAGCACCTGGTGTCGCTGACCGAGCGGCCGACCGCGTGGGGCAGCAGAGCGGGCAACTGATCGGCCAGCGAGGTGAGGAACGAGCCCAGCACCGCATAGAGCCTCACGATGCGCGGCGTATTGTGCACTTCTGCGGGTGATGCGGAGTCGGGGGATCTTCATGCCCTTGAACGCGCTGCTGCGGGATCGTGATGGCCAAGAGGCGCGAGCGCTCGGGGTTGGTGATCGCATAGGGCACGCGCGGGTCGTAGAGCTCCAGTCGCCGGGTGCAGGTGAAACTCGCGGTCACGCTGCGAGATGTGGCCATGGCCGCCGAGCTGCAGCACCAGCTTGGTAGTGGTCGTCCAGCACGATCTCCTGGCGCGTGTTGGGCCGCGCCACCAGGTGCGAGGGGCTTCGATCGTATGCCACATACCCAGCGGACCCAGCGTGTAGGGCATCCATGCGCGCGTCGAAGGTGCCCGTGTCCGAGGCACTGCACGCGCAGCGCCGCCAGAAGTACGACTCGCTGATCCGGCCCCAGCAGGCCTGGCGGTCACTCGGGGTGTTCGAGCAGCGCGTTGCAAGTGGTTTGCGTTCATGCCGTGGTGTCTCTCGTTGGGGGCGCCGAAAGCGCTTCCGCAGGATAGCATGCACGGCGGGCGATCATCGGTGTTTCCACCCGGGCCGATGCGGCGGTGCGTTCCGATTACACGCGCAGTGCGCGCTGGGTCAACGAACAGGTTTGCCGCCGAAAACCTCGCCCATCAGTGAAACCAGCCACCTGGATTCGAGGTGTCGTCGTGGGCCGCGGCCCACAGGAGCCGATACGGCGTAGCTTGGCGTATCGAGGCAACGGGCTCACCGCCAGCCCCAGCGCGCCGCGCCAGGTGGCCCGCAGGCGAAGGTGGGCACGGTGGTGATTGCCGGCACCTGCCGCACGATGAAGGGCTGGTCGCGGTGCGGCTCGAGAAGGCGACCTGCCGCGTGATGCCCTGCTTGTGCAGCAGTTCGTCGACAGGCCGCTCAGGCCGGCGCTGGTAGGTGAGCAGGTGCGGTGGCGCAGGTACTCCTTGAGCGTCAGCCGCTTGCTGCGCGCCTTGACGAGCGCGGGTTGTAGACGCAGACGAAGTGCCAGTCGAACAGCGCGCGCTGAGGCGGTGCCGAGGCCGCGCATCTCCGATGAACACGCCCACTGCCAGTTCGGATCTCCCGCGCCGTACGTCGAGCGGGCCTGGCGCCGTGGTGCGTTGTCGGCGGCGGCATGCGATCAGCCGTTACGCCCGGCGCGCTCTCGGCCGAGAGGCGCTGCATGAGCTGCGGCGCGTCAGCCGCGAGCTCGGCAGACCAGCTCAGGCCGATGCGCGGACACGCGCTCGGCCGCCGGCGGGGTCGAACGCCGAAGCTTCGCGACCACGCGCCTGCTGCGGCGAGAGCAGCAAAGCGGTTCAGGTGACCGCGCTGCAGAGCTTTCAGAGCGCGCGCCGGTATCAGCGTCTTGCCGTGCGTGCGCACGAACGGCTCAGATCGCCCAAGGCGACGCGCAGGCGCGCAGAGCGCGCCGCTCAATGCAGGCTGGCTGATGTACGGGCGCGCCCGGCCGCGCGGGTGACGCTTAGCGCGCGCAGCAGCGCGTGGAGCTCCAGCAGCAGGTTCAGATCGAGCCGCTCTGAAAATCGCTTGCGTTGATGTTGCTCGTGATTTCGGACGATTGGGCCGATAGAGCCCGCTGCCGTCCCCTAACCTGAGGGGCTCCTCAGGCAATCAAAGGAGTCGACATGGCTTTGGGGGCAGCAGACCAGTGGTGGTGATCGGTGGCTCGTCGGGCGTGGGCCTCGAGACTACAGTGGCGCCGCCTCGCGGCGACGGGTGCGCGCGTGATCGCGACGGGGCGGGACAACGGCAAGATTGCCGAGAGGCCATCTGGCGGCATGGGGAGAACGTGACGGTGCACGGCCGGCCCGTTGCCTGCGGCCGGGGGGGCGATCGATGCGTTCTTCGAGAAGACGGGGGCCTGTCGACCATCTCGCGTGCTCGCGCTTCGGTGGCGGCGAGGGCGTGGGGGAGTTCGCCCAGCTCGATCTGCAATCGCTGCGGCGTGGCTTTGCAGCGAAGTTCTGGCCGCAGCTTGAAGCCGCTCAGGCGGGTGCGCGGGTGCTGCGAAAGGCGTGGCAGCATCACCTTCGTCACGGCGATTTCGGCGCGCAATGCGTTGCCCGGCTGCGGGGCTCGCCGCCAATCCAACGACGCGCCTCGATGGCGAGTGATCGGCAGCGCCCGCGCGGGAGCTGAAACCGAGCCGGGTGAATGCCGGTGTCGTACCAGTGCCTGGAGTCGACACGCCCTGGTGGAATCGCGTGCCCGCTGCCCGCCGGGGACTGATCTGTTGCGCCAGCAGGCGGTCGAAACTACCACGCCCGGATGGGATCGCGCACATGCCGCAGGATCGTGACGCATGTCGATCGGTTCCTGATCGAGAACGGCTACGGCCACGGGTACAGATCGAGTGCGGCGGCGTGGGCTTCGGCTGGTCTGAGAAAGTCAGTCCACCGGCACGCGCCCCCCGCATCGGCCGGGTCCACGTTGCGCCGGTATTACAGCACCAGCGTATCGCAATCGGGCTGCAGATGGCGGCGGCCGTCATCCACAGACCTCGGCGCGCCCTGTCGCTGGTCCATCTCGATCGTCAACCCGGCGTCAGCGATGGCGGCGGCGTGAAGCCGCCAGCGAACAGCGCCGTCAGTGAGGCTGTAGGCCAGCAGAGAAGCCGGCGGTGCGCGCGGCCGACCGGCATCACCTCGGTCAGCGCCGCCACCATCGACGCCGTGTTGTAGCTCGCGTGGAGGAACGTACAGCCCGCAGCTCGACCTCGAGGCGCGCGGCGTGCTTGGCGCGCCGACCATGCCACTCTGAGCGACGGGTGCGCGGTCGATGGATGGTCAGCACCGTCGAACAGGATCAACAGCGGCTTGCGCCCCCACACGGTCCGGACAGCGAACCGCATGATCGGTGGCAGCCAGGATGAAGGGTTCGAGATGGCCACGCGCAGCGTGACGACCAGCGCGTCGGATCGTGCTCAGGTTGCGGCACCGACTTGCCGAAAGGTGTGGGCGTGTGAACCGTGATCAGGTAGAGACGACACTGGTGGTCATTGCTGACACCAGCGTCATCCTCTGCGACCACGGGGCCCCAGATTGGCGACCATCGACCCGGAAGATTCGCGCGCATCGGGGCGGTGCTTGCGCGCCATGAGAACTCCTCGGTCTCCTGCACGCGAGCGGCGGTTGATGAAGAGCACCGGCACGATCAGGCAGGCGCTGACGAAGAACGGAATGCGCGCCTGTTGAAGTCGCCGGATTTCCTGCGGCGGCGAAGGTCACGTTGGGCCAGTAAGCCGAAAGCGCGGCCGCCACGACGGTAGCAGACTCTGACCTGGCTGGCCGACTGCCAGCTACGATGAAGCCACCACGCGGCCCGGCGATGGCCATTTCCGACAGGTGAGACCGGGACGCCGCCCAGTTCCACGCCGGGCCGAGAAGCCCTGGAGCAGCCGCCCGGTCAGCACCAGCAACGGCGCAGAGGCCGATGGTGGCGTAGGCCGGCACGCGGGCGATCCAGCAGCGTGCCGCGGCGGCCATCAGCGCGAGCGTGACGAATCAGCCTTTGCGGCGGCTGACGCGGTCGACATGGCGCGCGCCGAGAAAATCGCACCCAGCGGCCGCATCAGGAGGCTCCGCGCCGAAAGGTCAGCGAAGGTCAGCATCAGCGAGGCGAACTCGTCGCCGGTGCGCCGGCCGCTGGAAGAACGCTGCCGAGATCTGCGTGGCGTAGAAGCCGCAGCACAGGAAGAAGTCGAACGTTTCCGCCATGAGAGTGCCGCCGGTCACGCGCAGGACGGTGGCGAATTTCGAGAGGCCGCTGGTGGAAGAAGGCGGACTGGGCGACCGCGCCTTGTTGCGCAAGGCGGAGGCGCAGGATCTTCCACCCTCGACTGTCCCCTGCTGGGCGATGTGTATTCCCTAGCGGTGTAGGTCGGGCCTCCCGACCGCGACCCGACTGCGCCGGATCGTAGTTAGTGGCTGTCCGCGCGGCGCGCTTCCAGGGTTTTGTGCCTGTCGATCGCTGCCGTACGGCCGCGCGTCCGTGGCGGCCGTGATCGGCACCTGCCGCCGAAGGCGCCTCTGCCGAAACGCGCCTTTGCCCACCGTCGGTTGGTCGCGGTCTTGATGTCGTCGACGCGCGCGCCGATGCGATGCTGTCGATGCCGCCGGCATAGACCAGCGTGCCCTTGGGGTCGATGATGAGATGTGCGGCGTGGTGCGGGCGCCGTAGACGCTGGCCGGTCAGGCCGTCTTCGTCCATCAGCACGGCGGTGGGCGCGGCCGATTGCGCCTTCATCCAGGCCGTCGAGCGCCGTCCGGCTTGAGGTAGTCGCTGTCGGCCGCGCTCGGTCGGAGTTGATGGCCAGCCAGACCACGCCCTGCGCGGTGGCGGCCTTCTGCGTGGCCGGCATGTTGCCGCTGCCGTAGTGCTTGCGCGACGAAGGGGCAGCCGGGGTTGGTCCATTCGAGCACCACGAACTTGCCGGCGAAATCGACAGCTTGTGCTTGCGCGCCGGTGGTGTCGACGGCGACGAAATCGGGCGCCGGCTGGGCCGACGGCGCGGTGCGGCGGCAGGCACGGCTGCGCTCATCAGGAAGGCACCGCCCAGCGCCACCGCGGCGGTCATGACGGCGCGCCGGGAAGCGCGGCTGAGGGCGGCGCGGGCATGGCGCGCGGCGCGAAGGAACGGAGTCTGCGAGGATGGACGAAGCAGACATGGCCGGCTTGAACTCATGAGAAATACTCGAACAACGGCATGCAGCTTAGAGCGGATTCTTCAAGTTCATGTGACAACCGTGTCACGCGGTGGTCAAAGCGCGGCGAGCGCCTCCCGGACTTCATCCTTGCCCAGGATTTCGGTCAGCACCACCGGCGGCTTGCCCGGCGCCTGCAAGCACTGTAGACCGGCACGCCGCTGCGTCCCAGCGCGGTCAGCGCCGCGGTGATGGCCGGGTCGCGCCGGGTCCAGTCGGCGCGCAGCAGCGCGACCTTGCGGGCTGTCGAAGTCGGCCAGCACCTCGGCGTCGGCCAGCGTGCTGCGCTTGTTGTACTGGCAGGTCACGCACCAGGCGGCGGTGAAGTCGACGAACACCGGCTGGCCGGTCGCCGAGCAGCTGCGGCCACGCGCTCGGCCGACCAGGGCTGCCAGCGCTGCCGCCGGCGGCCGCGGCTGGCGGGCTCCGACCTGCAGCACATGTGCCGGCCGATGGCGCCCAGGCCAGCAGCGGCAGTGAAGGCGATCAGCGACAGCTGGCGAGCACGCAGCCGCGTGCGCGCCGCGCAGCGTCGAGCGCCCAGACGATCGCGGCCATGGCACACCAGCAGCGCCAGCAGCGCGCCGGCGCCGTCGATGCCGCTCTGCTGGCCCAGCACCCAGACCAGCCAGGCGACGGTGGCGAACATCGGGAAGGCGAGCAGGCGGCGCAGCGTGTTCATCCAGGCGCCGGGCCGCGGCAGCAGGCGCGCCACGCGCCGGCACGAAGCCGGCCGCCAGGTAGGGCAGCGGCCAGCCCGAGGCCGAGCGCGGCGAACAGCAGCAGCGCCTGGCGCGGCCGGCAGGCCGATCGCGCAAGCCCAGCGAGGCGCCCATGAACGGCGCGGTGCAGGGCGAGGCGATCGACCACCGCCAGCACGCCGGTGAGGAAAGTCGTCGGCCAGCGGATGGCGCGCGCCTGCGCCGCGCCGACGAGGCCGGCGCACGCGAGCCGAACTCGAACACGCCGGCCAGGTTGAGGCCGATCAGCGTGAACAGCGCCGCCAGCGCCGCCACCACCGCCGGCGACTGCAGCTGGAAGCCCCAGCCGAGCTGTGCGCCGGCCGCGCGCAGCGCCAGCATCAGCGCCGCCCAGCGCCAGGAAGCGACAGCGATCACGCCGCCGGTGTAGGCCAGGCCGCCGTCGGTGGGCGCGGCGGTCGCCGGCCTGCGCGGGCGAAGCCCAGCACCTTGATCGCCAGCACCGGGAACACGCAGGGCATCAGGTTCAGCAGCAGGCCGCCGAGCAGCGCACCCAGCAATGCCATGGCGAAGATGCCGGCCGGCTGGGCTGCAGTTCGCGGACGACGATGTCGGTACGCCTTGGCGTTGGCCGCGCAGCGCGCGGCCTGCAGCGCCGGCGACACCTCCGCGCGCGGCGCCGAGCTGGCGGCAGGCCAGGTGCCGCGACAGGCGCCTCGGTGCGCCAGGCGACCGGCTGGCCTGGCTGCCGGTCGGCTCGGCCAGCGTCACCACCACCGGCATCGCCGTGGGGGCTGGCGCTGCGCTGGTCGGCCAGCGGCACGCGTCGCGGTCCAGCGTCGCCGCTCCAGGCCTGCGTCCAGTCCTTGCCGGACACGGCGCGCGGTGCGGATCACCTCGGCGGTTTCGGGGAAGAACTCCAGCGTCATTGCCTTGCGCCGGCGGCCGGCAGAGCGTCGAGCCGCACCTCGCAGCTGTCGCCGCTCGACGTCGATGGCGCCCGGTTGTCGGCCAGCGGCTGGGCGCGCTGCGAAAGCGCGCGTCGAATTCACGCCTGTGCAGCGCGGTCGAACCCTGCAGCGGCAGCGCGAGCGGAACTCGCCCTCTTCGGGGATGCACTCCTTGCGGCAGACCAGCCAGGAGGCCTTGAGCTTGACGTCGATGGCCGGGCTGCCGCAGCGCGGCCTGCGGCTTGAAATCGGGCGCCGACGGTCAGCGGCACCGGCAGCAGCACCGTGTCCTCGTAGCCGTAGTTGGCGAGGTTGCCGATCGGGATCTTCTTGCGGCACCGGCCAAGCGATCTCGCCAGTCAGCGACGCCGGCCGGCAAGCGTCCAGGTCAGCTCGGTCGGCAGGCCGGAATCGCCGGCGTTCTTCCAGTAGGTGTGCCAGCTGCGGGCTGGTGCGCGATCTGCAGGCCGACCCAGACCGGCTGTGCCCGGGCGCCACGCCGTCGCGGCGCATGGCGCGACGCAGCTCGGCGCGCACGTGCGGAGTCGGTGACCACGCGCCGATTCTGGACTGCGATTGCGCCGCGGCCGGCATGCAGGCTGCAGGCAGGCCGCTAGCAGCAAGCGTAGCGGATCAGGAATGCGAGAAAGCCATCAGTCCGAGTGTGCGCCGGGTCGAGTTCGGCAGGCTCCAGGTGACCCTGCGGGCCGGTGGAACGCTTCCGGCCGACGCTCAGGCCGCCCAAGCCCGCAGCACCACCGCGACCGCGCTGCGTGGCGCTCTTCTTCTCGATCTTGGTGACGACCACGGCCCCGATCTCGCCGGTGTTCGCAACGTGGCGTGCCGCCGCAGGGCTGGAAGTCGATCGCTGCGACCGCCGTCGCCGCCGATGTCGGATGGTCGCGCACCGTGCCGCGACACGCGCGGCGGCGCCGCATCATGCTCTTGACCAGGGCCGGGTTGGCGTCAGGCTCGGCATCGGTGATGGCGCCGACTGACCAGCGGATGGGCCGCTGCCACCAGCCGCGCCAGGCCGGCGCGTCAGGGCTTCCTTGTCGAGCGGATCGGTCATGTGGAAGTCGATGCCGCGCGTACTCGAGGCGTGATCGAGCAGCCGTTGACCGGCTGCGGCGCACGAGTGCTGGCACGGCAGGCGGCGTGGCGGTGTGGAAGCGCGTCAGGGCGTGTGGCGGCGCTCCCAGTCGAGTGCGGGCCGTGACGAGGGTCGCCGGGCGCCGGCGCACCTGGCCAGCGGGCCGGCCTGCGCCGGGAACCGCTTTATGCGGCGAATCTCGCTCGGTGGGCTCATGGCCCTTCGGCGTCCTTGGCCTTGCGCGTTGTCGGCGATGGCGATCTCGCGGCCGTCGGGCTGGCACGAGGACGCCGGCTGTCGCCCGCCTGGCCGCCGCCCAGCGGGTGGCGAACACGGTGCCGGTCGAGCACGATGCCGGCCTCGTCGGCGCGCTGGGACGCGGGCCTCGCAGGCGCGCAGGTAGGCGTCGGCGCGGAACAGGTCGTCAGTCATGCGGCGATGGTAGCGTGATGCGCGACCGAGGGTGCGCGCACGCCTATGGCGCAACCCACGACCGACACCTTTGGGCAATATGGTTGCGGATCCGGCCGGTATGCGGCGCCCCGCCGCCAAAGTTCCGCATGACGATCCGGCGGCCGCAAACTGCCCACTGCGGCGAGCCTTTCGATGGCAGATGCCTGCCCTGGCCGCCGCCGCCGCTGCTGCTCGCGGCCGGTTGCGGCGAGGCCGCCAAGCTGCCGTCCGGAGGTCACGGCCGACCGCGCCCGCCACTGGCCGCAGCCGCTCGCCACAAGACGCTGATCCCGACGGTGAGCGTGGCGCCGGCCCTCAGTCGGGGCGTGGACCGATGCCCGCCGCGCCGCCCGGCCGTCAAGCCTGCGTGAGCGGCGCTGGCGCGCGGGCTCGACCATCCGCGCTGGGTGCTACGTGCTGCCCAACGGCGACGTGCTGGTGGCCGAAGAGCAACAAGCCGCGCCCAAGCGCGACGGCCGCAACGCCGGACGGCAGCGGCCCGGTGCGGCAAGGGTGCGCGAGCTGGGTCATGGAGCAAGGTGATGGGCCGCGCCGGCGCGAGGTGCGGCCAGCGCCGACCGCATCACGCTGCTGCGCGATGCCTGACTGGCGACGGCGCCGCGCCGAGGCGGAAGCGCATGGTCTCATGCCGGTGGCCTGACGTCGCCCTACGGCATGGCTGGTAGATCGGCGAACAGATGTTCGTCGCCAGAGCGCCGTCTCGGTGCGTGAAGGTGCCCTACCCGGCGGGCGAGACCTCCGATCAGCGCAGCGCCGCCGGCGGTGGTGACCGACCTGCCGGCCGGCATCAGCCACCACTGGACCAGGGACAGCGGTCGCCAACGCCGACGGCAGCAAGCTCTACGTGACGGTCGGCTCAACGGCAACATCGGCGAGAACGGCCTGGCGGTGGCGGAGGGCCGCGCCGCGATCTGGGAGGTCGACCCCGAAAGAGCGGCGCGGAAGCGCCTGTGCCGCCAGCGGCCACCGCGCAATCCCAAGCGGCCTAGGACTGGGAGCGCGAACGCGAATGCAGCTGTGATTGGCGGTGGTGAACGAGCGCGACGAGATCGGCAGCGACCTGGTGCCCGACTACCCGAGCCTCGTGCTGAAAGGCACGGCAGCACTTCTGGCTGGCCCTGGAGCTACTTCTGGCGGCGTGGTGGATGCGCGCGCGCAGCCGCAGCGGCCCGAGCTGGTGGCCAAGGCCGATCGCGCCCGAGTGATCGCGCTAAGGGCGCTGCCGCGTGGCGCCGCTCGGCACTGGCCTTCTCCGACGCGCGCGGCATGCCGGCCGAGTTCGCGAGCGGCGCCTTCGTCGGCGAGCACGGCTCGGCGAGAATCACGTAAGCCGCAGTCAGCCGGCTACCACAGGTGGTGTTCGTGCCCTTCATCGGCGGCCGGCCGAGCGGGCGGCCGGTCGACGGCGACCAGCCGGCACCGCACCGCGGATGAAGCGCAAAGAGACCAGCCAGGTGGGCGTAGCGCTCAAACGAGTGATTACGCTCCACTGATGGCCGATGACGTCGCGGGCAATGCGGTGTGTAATGGCGTTCGCGCGCAAGCCGCAGTAAAAACCAAAGCTTCAGCGCGCCGGGGCGGATCCGGAAGAAGGCCGGTGCCTGTGGAGCCAGCGCGTTTCCTTCAGCCTGGACGGGTGATCGAAAGCGCCGGCCAGGTCTTCGTGCACCACGCTGAGGCGTTCCATCACCACCACAGATGCGAGGTGCCGGCCAGTGAACGCCACGATCTCTTCATTGTTGAAGCCGGTCTGAAGACTGACCACCAGCGCTGCGACCACGGCTGGTCGCGAACCCTGGCCCCACCATTGGCGCGCGAAGCGCAAGCCCGATCTCCACGCACGGTGAAAACGGCAGCGTGGCCGGCGGCACGTTGAGCCCCGTGAAACCGGCGAATTCGCCCGATGCCCACGCGCTCGACAGCGCCCAGAGGCCCCAGCCGTTCTCGCGTGATGCAGGTCGGCGCGGCTCAAGCCCATCGCGTCGCTGTCGACGCGTTGGCGGCGAGAGCAACAGGAGCTCCATGCCTGCGGGTCGGCGCATCGCATAGCCGGGCGCTGCAGATCGCTCTCGCGCATTGCCGCAACCGAAGGCAGGGGTTCGAACTCGATGATGAGGGGCGGCGTGCTGTCGTCGGTCATGCGACCGGTGTGCAACCAGGCCAGCCAGCACACCACGCCTTGCCTGCGCCACCGCCTCGATCAGCGCATGCGCCTTCTTGAGGTTCGCAGCATTGTTGGTGCGAAAAACTCGCAGCCAGCCGTCGACGGATGCGTCCGGCATCGACAGCACCTGACCTGGCCAACAGCGCGCCTTACTCGGCGATGCGTCGTGTGACGCGACGCTGAACATCTTCCCAGTGGCGGGATCTGCGCACCGGTCAGCGGCATGTGGCGTGAACACGCTAACAATCCCGATCTGCAGGCTGGCCCCTGGGGGCTTCGGGCACGATGAGACTGCTGCGCCAGTGCTACTCGGTCTGCGTAGGCTGCGTGCGTAATCCACCGCCGTGGCGGCGCCGAAGTTCCGGCAAACGAGCAGCTGGTCGTCGTGTACGCGTGCGCGCCAGCGGGGCACCGCGTTTTGGGGCTGAGGCCGTAGCGATCGCGCAGCACCGGCATTAGTGCGAGCTGGATGAGGATGATTCACGCCGCTGCGCCGTCGTAGCGTCTGGCCTGCGCCACGCCGCGCCGGGCACTGCAGTCGCGACAACCAGTTCTGCTCGTGTGATGGTGTGGTGAGCAGCAACGGCACTGCGGCCGCTGCCGTCAATCATTTCTCTTCCGGCGCGTCGGCGGCGATACGCTCGTCCACCGATGCGGTTCCAAGATTGGCGCGCAGGGCGGATTGATCGGCGTAGTACACACGATCGCCGACCTTGAAATTCTACCCGCTACTGCCGACGACGGCCTCGACCGTCGGCGGCGATACCAGCCAAAACACCTTAGCGGCGCATGGCCCGGCCTCGGGGGGCGGCGTTCTGATCTTGTGTCGACCAGGTTGACCGAGGACGCACCACGCGCACCAGCGGTCGCCGGACCACTTCCCACGGGCGCGGGCAGTTCCGATCATGCATCTGCAGCGTTCGACGGTCGTGAATCGGGAAGGGGCTGGTAACCGTATAAACTCGCGCCATGGTGACGGACCGCGCCACGAAACGATGCCTCGGCATAGGATCGCGGCTGTTGATAAGTGGGCTTCTATCAACGACTTTTCAAATGAAAAGGTGAAAATATCCCTGGTTTCTGGTGCTGGTGCAGACGGCGCGGCGGCAAGCAATACCGTA